>OOBO01000009.1_pt1 | contig 157547 bp, 122 predicted proteins | sample 1671031 | NCBI WGS metagenome assembly OOBO01 (sample SAMN06348115, study PRJEB24527) | human gut metagenome | biome: human gut; feature: ankylosing spondylitis patient; material: feces | host: Homo sapiens | place: China | collected 2015-10 | reverse complement strand
GATGTGTCAACATCGTGGGTGGGGGGGGGGGGTAAACCCTATGTTGATTTTTTGAAAACGGTCTAAATACGTAAACTTTATTGATTGGAATGGGTGGTGTTAACGCTTAAATAACGCAGTTTGCTCATATGCAACACTCAGATAATGTGTTGTAAACAATTTGTCGATGTATTTGGTTTCTCCATGCCGCCTCCAATGAATTGGGACTATCACGACTGCAGCTGGGCAATGCAAACCTAAGGCGTTCTCGCTTTCTGCAAACAATTCCTCGAGCAGGTCCATCCTCCAATCAGCCAAGCGGAAGTCATTGCCGGCTTCATGCTGAATTGCTTTCCTGCCACCCGAAAATGAATGCAAAAACGGCGCGGCATTTAAGGCCAATTTGAGCGTTAGGAGCTGAAGACTCCTGTGTCGTTCGGATCATCTCCCTTGCCGAGTCCCCGGCAAGGTAATCGTTAGTTGAAAGCGTCAACTCAAACCAACTTGTCTACACAGAAATCGGTCAAATATTTATTCGTCCTCACTGATCACTCTCCGCCTCGTACGAAGCGACACACTGTCCGACCGCCAATGGATTCGTCAAAACTGACGCTCTGTGCATCGAAAGCTTCGTTTGCTGTTGGCGCTTGACGCCGTCCTGCTGTCAACACTCATAGAGCGCTGAGATTGAGAGCTGCTTCACTGGCAGCAATGCCAAATCGATATTTATTTTTTGGCAAGAATCTTTCTAGAAATGATCAAGAAAGTTAATTAAATGGTTCTGTCTCTTTTAAATATGTTTTCTTGGATATCGTATTTTATTTATGCAAACGAGACATTACTCAGCCTTTGAAGAGTGTCTTCTTCAAAGGCTGACAGTAGACCCGCAAAATACGCGTTATTCCGCGGTATCGCGACAGCCGATTTCCGCCGGCAAATTGGAGTCTGCCGCCCACTGTGACCAGGAGCCTGGGTAAAGCACTGCCTCAGCGATAGGCAAAATGCCGGCCGTATCGAGTGCTGCCGCATTCAGACATGCCGCCACACCCGAGCCGCACATCTGAACGATGCTTCGCGGATCTCTGCGGCCAATCACAGCGCCCCATTCACGACGAAGCGCTTCTCGGGACTTGAGAGAGCCGTCAGCATCGAGATTTTCTGTGGCCGGACGATTGACCGCACCCGGCACATGTCCAGGCCGAGCATCCAGAGTTTCCGTTCGCCCCGCAAAGCGCTCCCGAGGCCGGCCATCAATCACCAGTCGGTCATCCTGCTTGACAGCATTGAAAAACGCTGCTTTGCCAAGCATCTGAGGAACGGCGCCAGCGATGGTTTGCCGCAGAAAATCGTTCACCCTCTCGACGGCAGGATGGTCTGCGGCTACCGGCGCGCCCTCATCGAGCGGCAAGCCGCACCGTGCCCAAGCCGAAAGACCGCCGTCGAGAATCTGTGCATTCGTGAAACCGGCCCAACGAGCGCAGAGCGCCGCGCGTGCAGCAAAATTCATGCCGCCGTCGTCATAAAAGATCACGCGAGAAAGCGCATTGCCCGCCGGCCCCAAAACACCGAGGAGATGTGCGGCAACAGTGCGGCGATCCGGCCAGGGATGGCGTCCGAGCTCAAAGATCGGGTCGCGAGCAAACACGCGGTCAAAAGCCAGAAACTGAGCTCCGGCAATATGCCCCTTGCTGTAAGCCCCGAGAGCATCCCATCCGTGAACCACGCGTGAGCGAACATCAATGAAACAACGGTTAGGAAGCGAAGCCGCTTCACTGACGGAAATAAATAACGGCATGGCCGGCATAGCGACACCTTCTATCGAAAAAAGTACCGGCCTCAGAGAGGATATGCATCTGAGAGGCATGTTCACGGTACAAAATCAAAAGCCTAATAAATTGATTTTGTCAGAAAACCCTTTTCTTTGAAATGACCCCATCAGCAAACTGACTCCAAGAAAAGAATCAAAAGAATAGGAGCAAAAGAAAAGACCACGCTTTTGGGGGTACCTTATCAGCGTGGTCTCCTCTTTTTAGTCTTTATCTAATGACCGTCGCCGACCTCAGTGCACCGCGTTGAGTGCGGCAATGCGCCCGAACACCAAAGCATCCGGCACTGCATTGCAGCCGACTCGATTTTTCCCGTGCACGCCGCCTGTCACTTCGCCGGCAGCATAGAGTCCGGGAATAACTGTGCCTTTTGTATCGAGAACCTGTGCCTTGCCGTTAATCTGCACACCGCCCATCGTGTGGTGCACGGAAGGCGTGAAGACAGTGGCATAGAACGGCCCCTTGCCGTCGAGCCGCACGCCTGGGTCACAGGAAACACGGCCGAAAGGATCATTGACCGGATTGCGGCAGAAAGCATTCCAATCTGCAATGGTCTTCTTCATATTCTCTTTGTTAATGCCGGCCTTCTCAGCCAATTCATCCCAGGTGTTCGCTTCAAAGACTTTCTTTGATTTGATGAGATCGGCCACCTTAATGCCGTATTGATTCCGTCCTTCCTTATCGATCTTATTGGCATCGCTCGTTGCCAAAATGAAGAACTTGTGGCCCGGCTGAGCAAGCGCTGCGCGGGCGAGTTCGTCTCTGCGCCCGAGTTCATTGACGAAACGTTTGCCGTCCGTATTGAGATAGATGCCCGTGGTGAGCGAAACCGCATGATTGGTGGCGCCGGTATAGGGATCCGTCGTCGGAAGGAGCTGGATGTAGCCCATATCAATCAGGTTTGCCCCGACCTTCTGTGCCATTTTGATGCCGTCGCCGGTAATCGACGGCACATTGGTCGTCATGACGCCCTTCCCAATCTTTTTATCCCAGATGGTGTCGTAATGGACGCGCATATCGACATTGGCACTGAAGCCGCCCGTCGTGAGGATGACGCCGTCTTTGGCCAATACTTTAAAAGTTCTGCCGTTTTCTGCAGTGCCGATAACACCTGCCGCACGTCCATCCTTCATCAGGATGTCGGATGCTGCCGTATTCATGATGAAGGTGACGGGCAGATGTTTTATTTTGATTTCATTTAAGAAGGTGTCGATATAACCCACACCGGACTTATAGTTGCTCGCGCGGTTGGAGCGCGGCCACAAGGCGCCGACCACCTGCTCCGTACCCGAATTCCACTTGAATCCCATTTCGGCAAGCTCTTTTTGCATCTCCGGCGCCCCTTTGGCGAGCTCATAAACGAGATCGAGATTCCCGGCGTAATCGCCTGCTTTCCAGGACTGAAGCGCATGGAGCTCTACCGAATCAAAAAGATACTTGCCGCCTTTGGCGTCGTATTGAGCGAGCTGCTCCTTAACCTTCTGAATCAGTTCGCCGTGAAGCTTGCTGCGCACCGGTTCCGCGAGCAGTGCGTCGACCGATGCACGACGCTGAGGAGACATTTCCTGCTTCGCTTCCAGAGCGGGATCGGCAGCGTTGTAGCACCCGCCAGCAACACTGGTGTTGCCGCCGGCGTAATGCGTCTTTTCCATCACAATGATGCTCTTGCCGGCTTTAGCGGCCGTTACGGCTGCCGAAAGGCCAGCGCCCCCGGCGCCAATAATGACGATATCGGCCGTTTCCTCCACCGTGTCGGTCAATTTCGGCTGCGGAGCGATCTTCTTTGAGAAGTCAGCGGGATTGAGTCCCGCTTGTTTGAGCGCATCTCTCACGCCATTGATGATGGCAAACGAAGTGAGCGTTGCGCCCGAAACGACATCAACGCCAAGACTCTGATTTTTGACGATGTCTGCCGGCACCTTCACTCGCGGCAGATCTGCAATAGGATGCGTTTCCGACCAATCGAGCACCTTCACGTCCGCAATGCGTCCGTTCGTGATGGTCGTTTGGACCGTGACGTCACCATTGCGGCCCAAGGTCGTAGACGTGTACACGCCGTCCTTTGCAAAAGCCGAGGGTGCGGTGCCCGCCGCAAAAGCCAGTACCGCAGCGACAGAAAGCAGAGAAACTCGGATCATTTGACGCTCCTTTAAAAGTAACTTCGCATTAGTCAGCCTAATCGCCAAGTCCCGTTTCCGGCCAGAGGATTTGTTCTAATGCCTAGAGCGGCAGTCAAAGTGCTTATATGCCGGTTAACAGACGGTTAACTGATCGGCGTGTTGTTGACGGGTTATTGTTCTCCCTCCATCCCATGTCCTTGGGGTCGAGAAAACCACAAAAAAAGAGGGCTCTCGCGATCTGCTGATCCTAGAGAGCCCAAAGAGGAAGAATTTAAAAAAAGCTGTGTTAAGCGGTTGGAACCCGCTCACCCATCAAACCGTCGGCTGCCAGCGCATCAGGCGCTTTTCAGCTTCCGTCACGATGCGGTCGAGGATCAGCGCACAGGCTGTCAGCACCAAAATGCCGGCCATCACGGTATTCATGTCAAAGGTCGTTTCGGCCTGCAGAATCAGATAGCCCACGCCTTCTGCCGAACCCAAATATTCACCGATCACGGCTGCGACAAACGCCATGCCTACCGATGTATGGAGGCTCGAAAAGACCCAGCTCATGGCGCTCGGCAGATAAACGTAGCGCAGGAGCTGCCGGCGCGTGGCGCCGAGCATCTTGGCGCTTGCGAGAACATTGGGATTCACTTCGCGCACGCCCTGATAGACATTGAAAAAGACAATGAAGAAGACGAGCGTGAAGCCGAGCGCAATCTTGGAGGCCGGCCCGAGTCCGAACCACACAGCGAAAATCGGCGCAAGGATGACGCGGGGCATGGAATTGAAACCCTTGATGAAGGGGTCCGCCACGGCAGCCGCCACCGGCGAGAGCGCGAGCCAAAGACCAACGGCGAGCCCTGCAACCGTGCCGATCACAAAGGCCATGACGGTTTCATAAAGCGTAACGCCGAGGTGGCTGTAGATTTCGCCGCCCGCAAACCACTCCCAAATACGCTGAAGAATGATCACCGGTTCGCCGAAAAAGAAGGCGGCTTGACTGTCGTCGGAGAAGAAAAACGCCGGAATAAATCCGGGCTTTGTCATCGCCCACCAAAAGACGAAAATCGCTGCGAGGAGCCCCCACTGCCAAATTCGAATCTGAAAACCTTTGCGCTGCATGATGTGTCTCCCTCTCTCCAATCAGCTCGCCAGCGTGCCGACGTGCGCGCGGTGTTCGCGGTAGCTCTTCAGCACCTCTTCGCGGAGCACTTCCCAAATAGCTGAATAGCATTCGTTAAAGTCCGCGCGGGTACGGATTTCGGCAACGTTGCGCGGACGCGGAATGGCAATGGGGAAACTCCCCAAGGGGTGCGAAGCGGGCCCTGCCGACATCACGACCACGCGGTCGGACATGGCAATGGCCTCATCCAAATCGTGGGTGATAAAGAGCACGGCCTTTTTCTTCGCCTGCCAGAGTTCAAGCAGTTCGTTTTCCATCAGCTGCCGCGTCTGAATGTCGAGCGCTGAGAAGGATTCATCCATGAGGAGAATGTCCGGGTCGGCAATCATGGTCTGGGCCATGGCAACGCGCTTACGCATGCCGCCCGAAAGTTCATGCGGGTAGCGGTCGGCAAAACGCTCGAGCCCCACGCGTTCGAGCCAGTCAAAGCCCGCCTCACGCGCCTCATTTTCCGGGACGCCCCGGAATTTCAGACTCATCATGACGTTGTCAATCGCCGTCGCCCAGGGCATCAGGCTTTCGGCCTGAAACATGTAGCCGGCCCGATGGTTGATGCCGTTCAGGGCTTCGCCGTAAATCAAGACGCGCCCGGCAGCGGGCTTTAAAAGCCCGGCCGCAGCGTTAAGCAGCGTCGACTTTCCGCAGCCCGTCGGTCCGACGACGCTCACAAACTCGCCGTCGCCGATCGAAAAGGACACATCCTTCGTGGCGGTATAAACGCCCTCGGGCGTTTCAAAACTGCAGGTGACGTTTTCAAATGCAATGGCCGGCGCAGGGTTTCGAGCCGCACCAATCGGTTCATTTGTCTCGCTCGACATCAGACCGCTTCCTCTATGAATTTCTTTTTTGTTTTAGGGTTTTGCGCCTCTGCCGCATTTCATGAGAGCGGCTTTGAATTATGGGCGCGGCCCGGGGAGTTATTCCCCCGGGCGAAGTGTTGAAAGTGTTGATAATGGGTTAGCAATCAGGCCTTCTTCGCGGCATCCGCGAAGCGGTTGGTGTACGCAGCCGCGGCATCAAACTTGAAGTCAGCGAGTTCGGGCTTCACCGAAGCGAGCGCTTTGGCGGCGGTCTCAACGCACCCCTCCGGGAACCGGCCGTCAATTGACATGGCCGGGCGATTACGCAGGAAGCATTCGGCGTAGAGCTTCGGATTGCCGAGGAAGGCGGCCTTCGGCACGGACTTCATGAGCTCCTCGGGCGTAATCGCAGCGATGGTTTTGAGCGAACGAATAACCGCATTCGTCATGCGCTGAACCGTTTCCGGATTACGGTCAATGAAGGTCTGAGGCGCGTAGAGGCAGCCCGCGACCATTGGGCCGTTATAGAGTGCGTCGCCTTCTTCCACGCGGCGGGTGTCGACCACAATGTCAATGGCATCGGCTTCTTCGAGCTGCGTGACGACCGGATCGAGCCCGACGAAAGCATCCACCTGCCCAGAGCGGACCGCGGCCACAGCGCCCGCGCCCGAACCAATACCGATGGCCGAATATTCATTGGATTTCACGCCCGCACGCGCCATCACGAAGTTGGCCATCACGTGCGAATGCGACCCCGGCGCCGTCACGCCGATGCGGCGGCCTTTGAGCGCAGCGGGATCCTTGACACCCTTCATGGTGCGGCGGTTGATGGCAAAAACACACTGCGGCGCACGATCCTGAAGCACAAAGGCCTGCATGGACTGGCGTTTGGTCTGCATCGAAAGCGTGTGCTCAAACGCCCCCGAAACCACATCCGCTGAGCCGCCGACTACAGCCTGAAGGGATTTCGATCCGCCCTGAAAGTCCACGACTTTGACGTCAAGTCCCTCGTCCTTATAAAAGCCCATCCAATCGGCGAGCGCCATCGGCAGGTAGTAGTAGAGGTTCTTACCGCCGACGGCAATGGTCACCGAGCGCTTTTCGGGCTCGACGGCAAAAACGCCGCGGGGCGACGAGCAGACGATCCCGGCAGCGGCCATAGCGGCGGCAGCAATAAAGTCTCGGCGGGACATGAAGGCAAAGGACTGGAACATGACGGCATCCTCAGGAAAAAAAGCTGGAAATCGTTTGATGCGGTCTTTCAACAGAAAGACTGCAGGCATCGGGATGCGCTCAGCGCAGACTGCCATAAATGCAGTCATGCAGTCAGGTCAACCCTCTGCGCGTTGGGGCGGGGCGGGAGGGCGGCCTCGAAAAGCTTGAAGCTCAAAGCTTCAGCAGAAACCGTCCTCCACCCTAAGGTGCAGCGCCGACCGCGGCGGCAGTCGCAGACCTAGGTGCAGGGGCGGAAGCCGGAGACTCTGCCCGCCTGCAGCAGATGCTGCCGAAGCGGCATCAGTCAAATGCAAGGCAGTGAATTTCATCACAGAATCTCCAAAATAAAAGGCGTAGTTGATTGAGCTTTAAGGAAACTTCTTTTCGTTTCCATCTATAGTGCAGTAATAGTGCACTTTTCCTCGATGGTTTTGTTTGCCGCCTCTAAGCACATCCGCTTAGGAGAACGGGATATTTCTCAAATTTCCCCGACATTCATTGCAATTTTCTAATAATTGCGTACATTTTTCATTATTAATCAAATAGATATGTTGTTTAAATGATATTTTTGCAGGCATATCCGACAAATACCTTGCACTAAAGGAGCCGCTCAGCACGACATCGTCCCCATGGACGTACGCCGGCCCGGCGAATCGAAAGCAGCCGTCCGAAACCCCGAACTAAGCATTTAGTCTGTACGGCATATCTCCCAACACGTGCAGGAAAGGCGCAAAAGCCGTGCACGCCGGCGCAGGTTTGGCGCAATGAGCGCCGCCAACAGCCAATGAGGCTGATAGGCTCAAAGAAAACAACTTCCGGTCCCTTTCGGACCTCCGCTTCATGATTCCAGCACCATTGCTTCAATCGACCGATCCGGCGTCTGCGCTCGGTGAACCTGATCCTGACGGCATTTACCGTATTGACGAAACGAATTCGGTTCTCACGCTCGCCCGCTCGCTCTATGCTGCAGACCGCCTTCCGGTCTACGGCTCGATCTTTGCAAACCTGCAGACAGCAGGACGCGGACAGTACGGCCGCGCATGGGAGAGCGCCCGCGGGAATCTTCATGCGGGCGTCAGACTGCCGCTTGAAGGGGTTTATGCCACTCGGGCATCCGCCGCAGCGACGGCGGCTTTGACCGCTGAAGCGCTTCGCAGTCTCGGCTTCCCGGTGCTCATGAAGTGGCCTAACGACATCATCTGTCTTTCTCCCAATGGGCCGGCCAAAGTGGGCGGCATTCTGCTCGAAGAAACTGACGGGCTCCTCACCGCAGGGATCGGCCTCAATGTCAACTGGTCGCCCGAAGTGTCGGCGCTCCGAGATGGCGCTGCGCTCCCGCCCGGGCGCCTGGTGCCTCGCGGGGGAGCCGCAATGGATCCCTATGAACTTTGGCGGCGCATTCTCCGTCATCTGCGCGAAGCCGACCCCGTCCGGCTCACCGCCTCCTGGCGAGCGCTCGCGCAAGCTCACCTCCTTTGGCTCGGAAGCGACGTGGCGGTTGAGAGCGCTGAGGGCGCCATGACCGCGGGCCGACTCATTGGCCTCGCACCCGACGGAGAGATCCTCCTCGAGACCCCGTCGGGCGAAATGCTAACCATCGATCGCGGCAGTCTCATCAAAGCGGCGCCAGCGCCGCATGCCGCAGCAGCGGCACCGCGAAATTGAGTGCCCGGGCGCCGGAGACGCATTGAACGCTCCAGCCCCGGGCGGCATGAATTCTTCTAAGGGGATTGAAAAGTCTCGGAAACTTGATCCCCAAAAGAGCAGCGCATGAGACACGCTTTGAAAATAAAGTCTCATACGCAACACAAGATCAACGCAAGCCTTTAAACAACTCAAGGGAAGGAATTCCATCCATGCAGCAACGAACTTTTGAGGAAGTACGCGAGAGTCTGCGCGGCAAGGTGATTTTGGTCGCCAACCGCGGCATCCCCGCACGCCGCATCAGCCGCTCGATTCGCGAGCGATTTGAGGCGATTGCCGCCATTACCGCGACCGACATCGACAAAACCGAACCGGCAGCGGCCTCCGCACAGGAACTGATTCTGCTCGGAGCGGACCCGCGCGCCTATCTTGACCTTCCGCGCATCATCCGCCTTGCCCGCGAACGCGGCTGTGTCGCCATCCATCCGGGCTGGGGTTTTGCGAGCGAAGACAACAACTTTCCGAAGCTCTGCGCCGAGGCCGGCATCACCTTCATCGGCGCTACGGCCGAAGCGATGCACCTCCTCGGCAATAAGGTCGAAGCACGCCGCGTGGCCCGCAGCCTCGGCATTCCGGTGGTCCCGGGTTCCGACGAATCTGTCGACGTTCCGGGCGCGAGAAAGATCGTTCATGAAATTGGTCTTCCGATCATGCTCAAGGCCGAGGGCGGCGGCGGCGGACGCGGCATTTTCCTCGTGACCAACGAGGATGAACTTGAAGACGCCTTTGAAAAAGCTTCTGCCATGGCGGAGGCCTCCTTTGGCAACCCCCGGCTCTTCGTTGAAAAATATCTCCCCAAGGTTCACCACATCGAAATTCAGGTGATCGCTGACCGCTGGGGCAATGTGTTTGCCTTTGACGAACGCGACTGCACGGTTCAGCGCAACAACCAGAAACTCCTCGAAGTCACGCCGTCGCCGTGGCGCGGCATGACGCCAAAACTGCGCGCAGAGCTCAAAGACTATGCCCGCCGCCTGGTGCTGGCTGTGGGGTATCACTCGGTTGCCACCGTGGAGTTCCTCGTGACCGAAGCGGGCGAACCTTACATGATCGAGGTGAACACGCGTCTGCAGGTCGAGCACGGCATTACCGAAAGCCGCTACGGCGTCGACTTGGTCGAAGAAATGATCGCCATCGCCTTCGGGAGCACCCTGCGCTTTACCGAGGAAAATACGCGGGCCTCCTTCCATGCCCTTCAGGTCCGCGTGAATCTGGAGGACCCCCAGGAAGGCTTCACCCCCAATTCCGGACTCATCACTCGCTACGTCTCCCCGGGCGGACCGGGCGTGCGCCTCGACTCGAACCTCTCCGCCGGCTATGAATTCCCCTCCAACTACGATTCCGCCGGCGCGCTCCTCATCACCTATGCCCGTGACTGGCAAAAGACGCTCGGGATCATGGACCGAGCGCTGCAGGAATACGTGATCGGCGGCCCGAAGACCACCATTCCCTTCCTGCGCCGGGTCGTGGCCCATCCGAGCTTCCGTGCGGGTGAAGTGACCACCACCTTCATCAAAGAGCACCCGGAGATTCTGCGTTACACGGATTTAGAGCCTGAAAGCGAACGGCTCGCCAAGCTCGTCGCGGAAATTTCTGCGCGCGGCTTCAACCCCTACGTTTCGCTCGGCGAATACCGCTCGAAGACCACGCCCAAACTGGCGCACTTTCAGCCCTTCTCGCCCGAGCTCTCTGAAGCGGCGCGAAGCCGCCCCTCGCCCTATCCGCAGGGAGACCGAGAAGACCTCCTCGCCTTCATCCGCGACACGGGCCGCATCCACTTTACGGACACGACCACGCGCGACATGACCCAGTCCAACCACGGCAACCGCATGCGTCTTGCTGAGGACCGCCTGGTAGGCCCCTATCTGGACAGCGCAGGGCTCTTTTCCATTGAGAACGGCGGCGGGGCGCACTTTCATGTGGCGATGCTCGCCAACATGACCTATCCCTTCGAGGAAGCCCGCGAGTGGAACGCTTTTGCGCCGAAGACTTTGAAGCAGCTCCTCGTGCGCTCGACCAATGTGCTGGGCTACACCCCGCAGCCGCGCAACCTCATGCAGCTTACGGGCGAGATGATCTGCGAGCACTACGACGTCGTGCGGTGCTTTGACTTCCTCAATGAAGCCGACAATATGGCGCCGATCGCCGAAGTGGTCCTCAGCCGTCCCGATAAGCTCTTTGAGCCCGCCATTGCGCTTTCGCGCGCGCCGTGGTTTGACGTCAACTACTGCCTGCAGTCCGCCGAAGCCGTGGTCGACATGACCGCAAAGATCATGGGCGTGCCCGAACAGACTGCCGTCCGCCGCATCACGCTCGGCCTCAAAGATATGGCGGGCGTCTGTTCGCCCGCCTTCATGACGGCCTTGGTGACGGCGCTCAAAAAACGCTGGCCCGAACTCGTTCTTCACTACCACCGTCATGCCGTCGACGGTCTCTTCCTGCCGGCCTGTGCTGCCGCTGCCGCTGCGGGCTGCGAAATTCTCGACGCTGGGCTCGGCGCCTCGGTGCGCAGCTATGGTCAGGGCGACCTCTTGTCGCTCGCCGCCTATCTTGAAGACGAACTCGGCATGAAGACGCTCTTGGACCGCGAGGCCGTCGCTAAAGCCAACTTTGCCGCCAAGCAGGTGATGCCGTGGTTTGACCGCTACTGCTCGCCCTTTTTCCAGGGCGTCGACTATGACGTCACGCGCTACCAAATGCCCGGCGGAGCCACCTCATCTTCGCAGGAAGGCGCTGTCAAGCAGGGCTACATTCAGCTGCTGCCCTTCATGCTTGAATTCCTCGAGTGCTCACGCCGCATCGTGCGCTACCACGACGTCACGCCGGGCTCGCAAATCACCTGGAACACCGCTTTCCTGGCCGTTACCGGCGCATGGAAGCGCGGCGGAATGCCTGAAGTGGAGCGGCTCCTCAACGCCGTGCGCACGGCGGGGAGCAAGCGCACAAACCTCACTCAGGCCGAGCGCGACGAACGCCTGATCATCTACATGGACTGCAACGAAGCGTTCCGCAATCTGCTGCTAGGCAAATTCGGCCGGCTTCCGCTCGGCTTCCCCGAGGATTGGGTCTATGAAAGCGCCTTCGGGGCAAAGTGGCGCGAAGCCCTGCGCGACCGCCGTGCGGAGTCGCCGCTCCTGACGCTCGCGCCCGCAGACCTTGCCGGCGAGCGCGTGAAGCTCGAAAGTCTGATCAAACGTCCGGCCACCGAAGAAGAATTCGTGATGTACATGAATCATCCGGCCGACGCGCTCAAGACCATCGAATTCCGCCGCCGTTTCGGCGACCCCAACGCGCTGCCGCTCGACGTGTGGTTTGAGGGACTCCGCTCGGGCGAAACGCTCAACTTTTCGAGCTCAGACGGCAAACCCCACCAGATGCACATTTTGTCGATTGATCCGGTGACCGAAGAGGGCTTCTCCACGGTGCGCTATGTGCTCGACAGTGAGATCCTCACCTGTGCCGTGAAGGTGAAGGAAGGCACGGGACCGAAGTCGACCGTGCTGCGCGCAGAGCCCGGCAACGTTTATCAGGTGGCCAGCCCGCGCAAGGCCGACCTTTGGATTGTTCACGTGGTCGAAGGCGACATTGTCAAAGCCGGTCAGGAGCTTTTCAATGTCTCGATCATGAAGCAGGAAAAGGCTGTCTGCGCAGCCGTCGACGGGATCGTCAAGCGCGTGCTTAAGCGCGCCGACTTCGCTCAGACCCGCCGCATGGTCCCGGTGGAGGAAGGCGAACTGATTGTCGAACTCGCCCCGGTGCCTAAGCGCTGCACGGCCTGCGGCACACCTGCGTTCTCACGCGAATCGCTCTTCTGTTCAGTATGCGGCGCCAGACTGCCTGATGAAACTAAGACGAAATAATCCTCCCTGTTAGTCTCTTAACGAAGACCAGCCCGAAGGACTTCTTGTTCTTCGGGCTGGTTTTTTGGAAAAAAGCGCTCAAACCTTATTTACAGCTGTGGCATAGTGATTGAGCAACTCTAGCGGGCAATCAACTCGCAACAGTTCTAGCGGCAATGCGGCCGTAAGCCAGTGCTTTGCCAAATGCAGTACCGGTCATGTAGGCTGCTCCATGCACGCCGCCAGTGGCCTCCCCCGCAGCAAGGAGTCCAGGAATAACTTCTCCGAACACACCGATAACTTGTGCCTTGTCATTAATGCGAAGTCCACAGTATGTGCCAATCATGCCGGCGGTAGCTGGCATGATGAAATACGGCCCATGATCAAGCGCTACAGGTTTGCCGTATCCTGAAGAAAGTGATGTGCGTCCAATCGGGTCCTTCCCCTGAGGCGCCGTCTCGTTATATTGCTGAATGGTTTCGGCCAGAACCTTTGGATTCAACCCTGCTTTCTGAGCAGCTTCTTCAATCGTTGCACCTGAGAAATAGTAGTCAGCAGTCTTTCCTTCATCAAATCCGCCCCAAAGCTTCTTGTCGATAGCACGGAGCTTCATTTGTGAACGACGAATAGCATCGTCAAAAACAAGCCAAGACTTATGCTCAGGCTGCGACAACGCTTCATCCCCAAGGAGTTTGTAGGAAAGCGATTCGTTGACAAAACGCTTAGCATCCTTGTTGACGATAATGGCGCCGGCGTAATAAATCGTTGTCATGTCCGAGATGCTCGATGGATTGAGCTTGAACCCATAAGACGCCTTGACGTAATTGGTATCCAGCACGTCCGCTCCGCAATCCTGTCCTAACAACATGCCGTCACCGGTGGTTCCCATACCCGCAATGACGGCCGCCCATTTCATTGGGGGCGCATATTTAGCCAAGAGCTGCGGGTTGCGAGAGAAGCCTCCCGCTGCTATCAGCACACCTTTGCGGGCAGCAACAAAAGCCGTTTGCTTGGCGTTGCGGACTCGAACACCTGCGGTTCGCCCGGTGTCCGCATCCCAAACAAGCCGATCTGCCGGTGTGTTGAGTCGAATATCTACGCCAAGTTTCTTGGCGTAGTTCAAATAAAACGCAATCACTGCTGCGGGATCAAAGCGGTGAGCTCGGGGAACGCTCATACCGGACGCAATAGCTACCGTCGAAGGCTTAACCCCCTTGCTAAGAATCCATTCATACTCTTCTTTTGAGGCTCGTACAAACGCACGCACAAGTGCTGGATCGTTTTCATTTTGTCCTGTCTTCATCATATCGGCGAAGAATTTTTCCTCGCTGTCTTCGATGCCTTTGGACTTCTGAAGCTCGGTTCCTCCAACAGACCAAGCACCGCCGCAGATAAGTGAAGATCCGCCCACAAGACTCATTTTTTCGAGAACCAGCACTTTAAGACCAGCTTCTACAGCATGACATGCCGCGCTTAGTCCCGCACCGCCTGCCCCAATAATTACAAAATCAAAGCTTTCATCCCACTTGGAAGGAGCCTTGACCGGCACAGACCAGGCGCTGCCTGCCACGGCGGCTCCGGCTGCTGAAAAGCTTGCTTTCAAGAAGTTTCTGCGGTTTGTCATAACGGACTCTCCTTTGGTGGTTGGCATGAACATGTTTATGCAATTGCACAACGTCAAACAGCGGAGCTGATAATTGGTCGGTTCACCTCCGCCTCTTTGCAATCGAGTCTCAAATTTGCTGTACCTAGGTACAGTGACTGCCATCAACGGAAATTCGATAAGTGAATCAACGCTTTGGGAATCCGTTACAGTGAAAGCATCGATCATCACGTTGTGAAGTCATTCCCCGATGCAGCGACGCACATTGTTTCCATTAGCTGGCCTGTCCTTGATCGGTCCCTTAGGCAGCCTGATCACCTCCAAGGCGAAAGCTGTTGTCTGCATGCCGGACAGTGGGTCCTTAAACCTTCAACTGCCGCCGCGATGCCGAATTCTGATCATCGGCTCTGGAGCGGCTGGCTTAACGGCTGCAGTCATGGCTGCCGAAGCCGGAATTAAAGACATCGTTGTACTCGAAAAGGAGCCCATTGTCGGCGGTTCTTCGATGATCAGCGGCGGCCAGTGGGCTGTATCCGAAACAGAATTACAGCGACGCAATGGCATTTTGGATACGGACAGCATTTTTTACGCTGACATGCTTCGTATTGGGAAGAACCGCAATGATCCCCAGCTTGTTAAAAAACTCATTCAGGTCAGCCGCGAACAATACAACTGGGTTCTAGAGCACGGCGTTGCTCCGTTGGCATTAAGTGCAGCTTCAGGCATGAGCAGACCGCGTGCGCACACATTTGATGCTGTGGCCGTCATGAATCTGCTCCTCAGAATGGCGGCCAGACACAACATTCCCATCATCACGGGCGCCAGAGCAACAGAGCTTCTCATGAGCAACGGGACAGTGCATGGTGCCGCGGTTGAATATGCCGGTTCTCATCAGCGAGTACAAGCCAATGCTGTTCTTTTGGCATCCGGTGGGTTTGCGCGAAGCACTGAATTGATGGCGAAATATGCTCCAAACATGCAGCGAGCCGCCAAAATTTGCGGCATTGGCTCCGACGGTGACGGCCTGCTGATGGGAGAGGTTGTCGGTGCTGCCTTGAGAGATATGAATTTTGTGAGCGCATCCTATGGTTTTGTCCGCACGCCGGCCAGAATTTCCGATATGACGCTCATCTACTATGCGGGAGGGATTATTCTCAATCAAGCAGGAAAACGCTTCGTTGATGAATCGCTTTCGTATAAAGAACTCGGTACAGCCTCACTCACCGAACCCGGCTATTCAACATACATCCTGTTTGATGACGCAATGAGGCGCGAGCAGATGAGGCAAAGACCTAACGACTGGCGCCTCTGGCATTTAATTGACCAAGGCAGAGTGCCTGATTACGTTTATAAGGCCGACAGTATTGAAGACGCCGCAGCTGCCGCCGGTCTTAACCCAGCAGTCGTCACATCTACGGTGGAGGAATACAACCGTCTTGCCCCGCACGGTCAAGATCCCTTGGGAAGAACCTCTCTCTCCTCGGGATGGGGAACCCCGCAAGAGATCAAATCACCGCCGTTTTTCATCATGCCCGCCGTTGCCGCCGTCATGGGAACATACTGCGGTCTTACCATCACGCCTGATGCTGAAGTACTTACTCAAAAAAAGCAGATTATCCCCGGTCTTTATGCTGCCGGAGAAGTGACCGGGGGGTTCCATGGTGCAAGCTACATCACCGGCACGGCATTTGCCAAGGCACATGCTTTTGGCCGAATTGCCGGACTGGCAATGGCCCGCCGGCTGCTTTAAGGAGTCTGCCGGATATGCGTGCAGTATTTCGACTCCTCATCATCGGATGGTTGGTTCATTCTGCATGTGCCACATCACTAGCCGCAGCATCTTCATTGGCTGAGCCGGCGCCGCTGACCCTCTCGATAGGCATCTCTGCCGAGACAGCCAACAACCTTCCCGAAGATCTTTTAGAGAAGACCATTTCCAGCATATCTGCAGACCTGCCGGAAACCTCAATCAAAATTATCACGTTGTCTGAAAGAGAGCTGCATCAAAAGATCTCTGGACGTGAAGTTGAGCTCTTCATCTCTTCAGCAGAATTTTTCCGTCAGAACAAAATGCAGGGAGTGCGGGACATTGCGGCACTTATCTCTAAACAGGCTCCGGATCCCAACCATGTCGACGGTTCCGTCATTCTCGTTGACACCCAAAGGGTAGGCCTTCAGCATCTGGAGCAATTAAACGGCAAAACACTTCTAGTTAACCCGGCATTCGGCTCATCATATCTTCATTACCTCTTTGGCGAAGATGAAAGCCCAAAAATCGGACGAATCGTAGAAAAGCGAACCTCCATCCCTCAGCTTATTGACGCTTTGCTTCTCGGTCAGGCGGATGCTCTCGTTTTGCCGGCCTGTAAATTGGAGGAACTTGCCGAGATCAGTGCTCTTAACACTTCAAGACTTAGAGTGCTTGATTCCAAACAGTACCCACAGCTGCATTGCTTCAACTCCACGTCGCTATACCCAGGAACCACAATCGCCATAACACCCGCTGCGCCGAGCGGAATTATTCGCCCCATTACCTCTGCAGTGCTTGCAATGACGCCGACCTCAAACGGACTGCTCTGGAGCGTAGCTTCAAATTACAGCCGTATTGACGCATTGCTTAAAAAACTTGACCTTGACGAAAATGCTGAACTCAGAAGATGGTCGCTTCCGCGCTTATGGAACGAATATCTCTCGTGGTTCATCGTCGCCATACTTTCGCTTTTAGGGTTATGCCTGCATAGCTTTGTCGTTTCTTATCTTGTGCGCCACCGTACACAGGAACTATCTGATGCGCTGAATCGACAACGCGAACTCGAAATGGAAACTCGATCCGCATCCACACGACTCGAGAAACTTCAGCGAATAGGCATCATCAATCAAATGGGAAGCATTTTTGCACATGAGATCAGGCAGCCTCTTTCAGCGATTGGATGCTTTGCCTATTCACTCCGTCGTCTTATTGAACGCCGAGGGAGCAGGCAAGACATGCTCGAGGCCATAGAAGCCATTGAAAAAGAAACCGATCGTTCAGAGGCCATCGTTGAACGCATCCGCACTTACGTACGAGAACATAAACGGCGTTTAAAGAGCTGCCCATGGGATATTTTGATTGACGATGCCATCGCCAGCTTTAAGACTTCATCACGTATTCCCATACCTGTTCGATGGATCAATAAAACTGATGGCCGTGTTTTAACCGATCCCTTTGAAATGGAGCTGGTTATCGTCAATCTGCTTCGCAACTCTGCTCAAGCGCAATCAAGCATTGACCAGCCAGAAATACAGCTGGACCTGACCCAAAAAGAACCCAGCTTATGCCTTGTCATTACGGACAATGGGCCCAAACTGCCAAAGGAAGCCCTGCAGGAGCTCGTCGGCAACTTCGGTTCCGGCAAACCACAAGGATTCGGCATGGGTTTGATGGTTGTTCAATCCATCATCGAATCACAAAATGGAACCATGACGCTTTCATCGAGTCGGCTCGGAGGACTTGCCGTAACCATTGAGCTTCCGGAGGTTACAGATGAATCACTCGACTGAAACACCGCTGATCCGGATTGTTGATGACGACGACGCTATCCTTACCTCCGTTTCTTTCCTGCTGAGACAGGAAGGATACGAAGTCAAAACTTGGGCCAATCCACTCACTTACTTTTGCGAAGATCAGCCTAGCCGTCCCGGCTGTCTCTTGCTCGACATTAAAATGCCGCAGCTCAATGGACTTGAAGTACAACGGCAGCTTGCCAGACGGGCGATTACTACTCCAGTCATTTTCATTTCTGCTCATGGTGATATTGAAACAGCCGTCTATACCGTGAAAGTCGGCGCTTTCGACTTCATCACGAAACCCATTCGCCCGCTCAAACTGCTCGAAGCTGTAGGAGCTGCAGTCGCTTTAGACGCTCGCCGGAAGAAAGGCGTAATTGACTCTAAGGAAGCCCATCGCAGGCTTTTGAAGCTCACATCGCGTGAAGAACAAGTGCTTCGCTTAGTTCTGGACGGACTGTCCAATGCAGAGATTGGTGCACGCTTGGGGATTACAGAACGAACTGTGGAGAATCACCGCGCCAACGGCTACCGTAAAGTTGAAGTGCAGGATGTTGAAGGTTTGGAACTCGTCTTCAAAGGCGCTGAAAAAATAGTTTCTTGATCTGTACGAAACCACAACGAATCGGCCCGCCGCATTTCGATGCTGACGGGCCGATTGTTATCCGAACTCGCTGAAGGTTATTTCTTCAAAGCCGCCAAAGCTGCGAAGGGATTGGGGCGCTTCTCTTCCTGCGGTTCTTCCCCATCGCTCCATTCGCGCTTTTCTTCGCAGGCATCATGCACGACCATGCGCGGCAGCGCCAGAATGGCTTCTTCTTCAACCCACTTTTCGAGGTCGAAGTTGCGCGATCCTACGAGGACATCTTCGTCCTCTTCGTCATCCTCAATCGGAAGCGCATTGGCTTCTGCTTCCGTTCTTACCAAACGAAAGACTGCTCCGGAAGCAATGTGCACGGACATGGGCTTCAGGCATCGGGCGCAGGAAATGTCCACGTCGCCTTCCATATCGAGATCCACGGCAGGAAGTCCGCGGCGTTCGCCGAGCCCCGTCGCGACGAATCGGAGCGTGCCGTTTTCCGTGGCGGTGAAGCCGAGCAAATTGGGAAGATCCTTCACGGCAACTTCGCCTTCAATCGTCTCACCTCGGCGGGCGAGCTCAAAGATGTTAATGAACTGCGGCATGGCTCAATAGCTCCTCAACAAAAGTCTGCCTTCGCACAGCGAACTCCCCATCGAGCCTTGGTATGTATATGGCTCTTTGGTTCGAGCGGCACCAAGTCTAGCCTATCCGCATCGAACCGCACTTTAAATGCAGTGTCTATAGAGGCTTGCGACTACAATCCACTACACCATGAAGCCTCTCCTTATTCTTGCCTCAAGCTCCCGCTACCGGCGCGAGCTTCTGGATCGACTGTGTCTGCCCTATGAATCCATTTCTCCGGATGTGGATGAAAGCGCTCAGCCCGGCGAAACGCCGCGAGAAACAGCCCTCCGTTTGGCCGAACTCAAAGCGCGTGCCGTCTGGAATCAGCATCCGGGATCCGTTGTTATCGGCTCCGATCAAACGGCCGACCTGCACGGCGTGCGGCTCGGCAAACCCCATACCCGCGAAAATGCGGTGAAGCAGCTCAGCGCCATGCAGGGTGAAGAGACCGTCTTTGCAACAGCACTCTGCGTCATCGACGCCCAAGGACATGCTCACACCGCCGAAAGCCTCACACGGGTGCGCATGCGTCCTTTGAGCCAAAGCGCGATTGAAGCCTATATCGACCGCGAAAAACCTTTTGACTGCGCGGGTTCAGCGAAAATTGAATCGCTCGGCATTGCACTGATGTCTGCCGTATCCTCAGACGATCCCACTGCGTTGATTGGGCTTCCGCTGATGAAGCTCACGACACTGCTTAAAGAGGCCGGCATTGAGGTGCTTCCCGGCCTATAAACGCAGTCATTGCCCGAAACTTTCATTCAGCCTGCCCGTTTTCCCCTTTTTCTAAGGACGCCGTGATGTCTGGTCAGCTCTATCTTCTGCCGTGCCCCATCAGCGAAGCACCTGCGCTTGATGCGCTTCCGGCGTCGACCGTTGAAACGGCCCGCCGCATTGATCACTTTCTCGTTGAAGCGGCCCGAACGGCCCGCGCAACGCTTAAAGCCATGGGTCATCCCAAACCCATTGCTGAACTTGACATTGTTGAAATTGGTCATGATCCAGCCCCCGAATTGATCAGCGAATGGCTCCAGCCGGTGCTTGACGGCGCCGATGCGGCCGTTCTTTCCGAATCCGGCTGCCCCGGCGTTGCCGATCCTGGTGCGCAGATTGCCGCACGGGCGCATGAATTGGGCATTCGCGTCGTACCGCTCACCGGCCCCAGTTCGATTCTCTTAACGCTCATGGCTTCGGGGCTCGACGGTCAACGCTTCCGTTTCTCGGGCTACTTGCCTAAGCACGATGCTGAACGGCGCGCTGCCATTCTGGCTGCTGAAAAAGCGAGCCGCGCAAGCGAAACACAGCTCTTTATCGAAACACCGTACCGCAACACTGCGCTCCTCGATGCGCTCCTTGAAACACTGGCGCCCGACACACGGCTCACAGTAGCGATTGACGTCACGGGACAGAATGAATCCATCCGCACATTAACGGCTGCTGCCTGGAAGGCGATTCCTAAAGCAATGCGCACGCTGCCTAAGCTCCCGACTGTTTTTGCTTTCCTCGCCAAACCAGGTAAAACAGCACCTCGGTATGCACCGGAATGCGCCGGCGGCAAGCGTGCCCATACCGCACCGTCCTCCAAACCTGCGGTCCTCAACAATCGGCCGAAGCAAGCTTACAAAACGCACCGGCCTGAAGGATCGCCCGTCAAGACACCCAAAGGAGGTCGTTGATGGACGCCATCATCGAATACGCATCAACGCCCGAAGGTATGCTCATCGTTGTCGGTGTTGCCTTCATCGGCATCGTTTTGCTCCTCACGGCGCTCATTTTCTGGATTGGATCGCTCCTGCGCCGCCGCGGCGTCAAGATCGATCAGACGCCGGATACGGACGACGAGACCGCTGACAGCTCTCCCGCTGCGGACGAGTCCGCATCTCAAGATCCGCTGGCCGCATTTGATCGTGAAGCCGCAGAACAATCTGCCCGAGCCGCATCCAAAGCCCCTATTGCGCTCGCCCGTCTGCGGGCTGCCGGTCCTGACATTACTGCCGCTGCCGAACCCAAGCTGCCGGAACCCGTTTTGGAACAGAATCAGTCCGTTCAGTCTGCTGCAGCTCCGGAATCCGCCCCCGCCGTCTCGGCTTATGCCGCAGAAGTGCAGCCGCCGATGCCTGCAGCTGCCGCACCGGCTTTTTGGGAATCCCCGGTAAAACTGCAGCCGAAGGCGCCCGATCCGCTCGCCGGCACTCGCTTTCTCCTCACACTCCCCTTTGAACGCCGATCGGGCTTATCCATGGCTCATGCTGACCTCTCCGGGATTGGCGTAGAGGCAGTCTTTTTTGATCCGGAACCGGTTTCCCGTTTGGATGAAGACGCAGTGAGACTGGTGCCGTTTCTTCCGGCTAACGCGGCGAAGCTTCTTCTGACGGAATCGGACCGCGAAACGTTCAAAGCCGGCGCACTCTGCGCGCAGCCCGATGCTGTGCTGGAGCTCCCCGCCGGTCTCATTGCACTGGAATACAAGTCTAAAGGCGGGCGCTTTGACGATCCGCTGCGCTGGGCTGAAACCATGCGTACCAAAGACCTGATCCAGACGGTGCTCGCCGCCGTAGCGCTTTCCGTCGCAGCGGGCCGTCCCGCTGCCCCGGTGCTTCGGACAACCAATGCCGTTTTCTTCCTGCGCCCGACCAACGAACTCAAAAATCTGCTTTCGGCTCATGTCCAGGAAGCCGAGAGCTTCCTGCTCTCCACGAGTGAAGGTGCGGGACGCCCGGGCATCAGCGCCTCGGACTACGCTGCACTGATGATCCCTGCGCTCGAAAAGCTTTATCCGCGGGAACCAAGTTCCGGATCCGAAGCCGGTGAAGCTGCGCATCAGGAAATGCTGAGAGCGCGATAAGCGACATTCTCGAAAAATCCCGGCGGAAGACTGTTCAGAAACGCTTTCGCATGGACTGCTTTTCGCTTGGGCGAAACCTCCAGTGTCGCCCACCCGCAGCCTTCAGGACGTTAAAAAACCTGTGTGTGACGAAGCCGCTGAAGCGCTGCGCACACACTGAACGGACTAAGCAGATCCATCTCTCTCATGCCACCCGTAATACTCGGCGTGCGCATTCGTGATCGTCTGATGATCTTCAGGATCAATGAGGACCATGTTCTCCGGTACATCCATGCCGCCCATACTTACCGGCTTCACATGGTGCACCTGCCAGCCCTCGGTATCGTCAATTCCGTGAGCATCCAGAAACTCGGCCCTGACGCCGGGATCCCTCGATACATCTGCAGTGCTGACGTACGCTGCATCCGGGTCTTCACCCGCGGCAATAAGCGCCTGGAGATCGTTTCCATCGCCCACGAAGACGCCGTTCTCAACACCCGGGAGGCTGCAGGCGTCTCCATTGAGCGCGCAGCCGTCGCCCTGGGGCGCACTGTCATCGATAAGTGCTCCGCCCGCAGCGACGTAGACGGCAGCCTGACAGACCGCCGTCATGCGCGCTTTGTTCTTTTCCGTCAGAAAGTCCCTGTCATGGAGCAGCGCATCGGCACCCGAAGCGGCAAGTCCCACGCTGGATTCAACGGCATTGACGGCTCCGGCAACGACGCTTGCTGCTCGGCGAGCCGCAATCCTCCCGGCCTTGCCGAATTCCCCCTTGGCAACATGCGTACAGCCTTCAATCAGATCTCCAGCCGTGCCGCATATGCCGCTGACGACGCCCTGAGCGGTCCCTTTAGCAACATCACCAAAGAAGTCCAGAGCATCCGAGAATCGGCTGTCATCCGATGTCGACTTGATAAAAGGCGTGAGTTCAAAGGCCATTTTTTTACTCCAATGAGACCCGTCCGAGTCCGAAGGTCGAGTTCTTGCCCACGTGGGCAAGCGTCGCACACGCCGCAAGCGCGGTGAAGGCGAAAGGGACATTGGACAGCCGGATTTCGCCCACTACACCGCCAAGGCTCATTCGTCGATCCTGACGATTGGAATAACGTGCCCAATCGCGCCAAGTGAGATGCGACGCCAATGCAACGCCTTCAGCAGCCTCTGCGAGACCCGCAAAATCAAGCCCCAGCGGAGTGCGGCACTGAAACTCATAAATGAGCGCAGTGCGGCGCATCATCGCAGTAAGAAGCCCCCGCGCCGTGATCTCTTCGGAGCGAAGCGGTCGGCCGTTCTTCTGCAGCCGCAAGGGCGTCGTCACCTTGAGCACAATCTCTTTTCCTTGGGGGAGCGGCATCGTGGTTTCCGGGACATGCTCCCGAATGCAGTCTTTTTCGCCGTCGAGAACGCACACATCACCAGTCGGATATTCTGCGAACAGTGTTTTAAAGACCGCTTTGCCGCGGCCAACATCGCGTGAAAATGCGCGCTGGAATGCAAATACAACGAGTGCGAGGTGATAGAGCGCACGCCCAAAGAGCACGAAGTGGAATTCGAGCGTCTCTCCATTCTCGTACGTCCGAGCTCCCCAGTTAGGCGGCTCAATAACGTACGCATTTGGAATCTGTGAAAACTTTTGCAGCGTGTGCTCTTCGGGCGGCGGCGTCTCGAAAATATCCGTATAAGGACAGCTGCGGTACAGCGGACAGGCTTTGCAGTCTTTCTGCCGCGTCATACAGGCAACACGCCGAAGTGCGCCTCCGAAGGCGCCGCGAATGGTGGAGCCGGAATATTCGGGCAGATGCACCGGTTCAGTCACTTCGAAGGCAATGCGGTAGCGCACCATGGGGAGCGTTACGCTCTCCATGGTGTTCGGACTCAAGAGAACTTCCTGAAGACCAGCCATCAGCCTTCACCTCGGAGCGTCTTGAGCTGCGACTTAAAGAGCCTCTCAGCCTTGCCGCGATACATGTCTTTCTTCTTCATGAGCGGCTGAATTTGAAGCGCCAGCTGCTTCTTGTCCTCGGCATTCGTCCAGGAGAGCGCTTCTTCAAGGAGTAATTTCACTCGATCGAAAAGCAGCGTACCCGGCTGAACAATGCCGGGGAACTTCGCGAGAGCTTCACAGATTTCGACTGCTGCGCGGCGCTCGGGCGACATAGCAGCCTTGGCACGCTGAGCGGCCTCCTCCGCCTTTTCAGCTTCCTGACGGCGGCGAATCAAGTCGGCCTCCTCAGCTGCAGTCTTGTCAAGCAGCGCCTTACGCTCAGCACGGAGGTCCGCAATGAACTGCCACTCCTTGGAAAGAGCAGCGGGCAGCTCCTCGCATGCGTGACGAGCGCACCACTCTTTGAGCGCTTGAACGTCGCCAGCCGGATCGGCTTCAAGAATGGCCCACCCGAAAGGCTGAGCACCAAACTTTTCGTCCGCATCGCTTGTGATATAGGCTGTGGAAGCGCCGGTCTTAAATCTGCCGGGAAGCGCATCCGGCGCGTCGTCAGGCATGTGAATCGTCTTGCTTTCTGCGCCCGTATTTTTGCCCAGACGCACAAGCGCCAGCCGCCCGGACTCAAACTGAGGCTTCAGCTCGGCAAGCAGCTTCATAATCGATTCCAGCCATGCGGGCGCTGCTTTGCTGTAAAAGAAAGTCTGCGAGAGCAGCACGAGCATCGAATACGCGTGGAGATCCTTAAGGATTTCCGTGACGGTTTTATAGACCTTCTCAATGCCCAGTGTGTTTTGACCGCTAGTGAGAACGACTTCGCCTTCAAACTGACGGTAGAAACCCGGCACCACGGCTTCAAAACCGTTGCCGATTCCTAAAGGCTCAGCATCCTTTTTATGCACGCGGTCGGCATAGTAAAGACGAGTGGCAGCCTGAGGAGTGCGAAGCTGCATGTCGCCGACCTTCAGAAAGCGCATCGGCGATTTATCAAAGTCGCCCCCGAGCAGTCTGGCCTCTTCCTTGGAACCGATGGAACGCAGCTGATTGATACGCTCTTTAAGAGCAGTCGAAATCATCCCCTTCAGGGAGGAACCAGGGATCATCGGCAGTTCTCCCGCCTCAGAGCGGGTGAAAACCAATCTTTGGAAGGCGAACTGCGCCGTTTTCTTCTGTCCGCCCTTAACTTGCGGCTTAGGGCTCAGCATACTGCGGTACTTCTGAACGGCTTTGCCGCTCACAGGCACGATGTTCGAGGACCAAGGCCGGAAGATATCGATGTTGCGCGCGTAGAAGCGGTTGATTTCCTCAATCACGCCATTCTGCACAGCCGTCATGAGACCGCGCCGTTCCTGAGGCAGGAGTCCGACGAGGCCGAGATTGAAACTGTAGAGGAAGTTCCGATCGGCATCGATGACACTGTTTGTGGGCTCGTAATCCACGCCGCAGCCGATGTGAATCGGCGAAAGAGGGGTGAGAAGCAGCCGGTGCGTCGAAAGAAATGGACTGTTCATCTTAAAAATTCCTTCTGCAGCCTTCAGAGGACAGCGATTACAGGTGCGTAGCCCTGATGCACTGCCTGCGGCTGCGAGGGCGAAACGCCGCCGATGCCGCAGCCGAAAAACTCAGCGCTCGTCGGCAGCTTCGTCTCAACACAGGCTCCCGCAGCAGCCAGCAGAAGAGGCCGTTTAAAGGGTGCGCCCGCGACTGCAAGCACGTCGCCATGGCGTCCGAAATGCGTCCTTGCCTTGTAGTAAGTCTTTGCAGGGAGAATATCGGGAACGCTGCTCAGTACGCACGAGGCGAGCGTAATGTGTACCTTTGCGGCCCGGGGTGCCGGCAGGACCTCGGGTTCGCCCTCAATCTCATATTTGCCGAGACCGACGCTGGCGTCTCGCCCGAACCCAGAAAGTCCTACGTATTCGAGCGCCTGAGCAAACTCCGCCCGATCGATGCGAGTCTCATCGAGCACGATCTGCACGCAAAGCGGTACGTTCTGATTGAACCAGGTATCACTCTTCATATAGGGCGCAAAAACACCCGTACCGGTCGTAAGCGTACGGCGATTGATGGTGTTATGCACCCGCGGGCCGGTGATTCTGAGAGAAGAAGAGTCCGAAGAAAACCGTTGCGCAGCCTCAGCATCCGTATAGGAAAGATCACGCCATCGGCTCAGGGGTTCAGAGAGCTCTGCGAGCGGCATCCAGGCCTTCTTCTTCAGATACTTGCGGTCCGAATCATCATGCTGCGCCCAAAACTGGGCAGGCAGTGCGGGCAGCGGAATGCATCCCTTCGGAAAAGCATCGGCGACTACTGCAAAAGGCCGGCCCTCGCAGTAGCCATCCAACAGCGCCTCCAGGCGTTCCTTCCCGTAAAGACGCAGAATCGCCCAGCAAAGCTGCCCAAAAAGCGTTTCCCCCAAAAGCGGCGAGCCGAAAGGTGCCTTCGGGCGAATAGTGAATCTCAGCGCAGTCATGCCGCACCTTTACTTCGTCTGAGTCTTGAAAGGATCGAGTTTGGCGAATTCCGCTTGCCGGTCCTGGCCGTCGATCGTCAGTCCTTCGAGGGCGATTTTGCCGTAGCCGCGTGACCCAGAGCCGCCGAGGCTGTCGAGCTCAAGGAGCTTGAGGCCGGCGAGGACTGTCGGCAGCAGCGTCTTTTCTTCATCATCAATCACCTTGACGGTAAGACGGAAGTCAAAGAGCGCCCCTGCAATCACCCGTTCGGTGTAACGCGGGTTGCGGGCAACACCTGAAATACGGTCGATCGCATTTTCGCTCTTCGCTTCGGTCGGCAGTTCGTTGGCCTCCTCAACACGGCTGATCCATTCGTCCTTGAGGTCGCAGTCCCAAAAGGACAGACGCGTGGGCCCAAGCTCATAGGACTCAGCATCCGTGAGCTTGTCGGAGCCGCCCGTGCCGAAGAGCTTCAAGAGCGTCAGCACATCCGTATTCCCGTTCGAATGCTGGTAGTCGCGGTAGCTGAGCGGTTCGGGCTTCACCGCGCCCGTGCGCCATTCGAGCAGACTGCGGATCTTGCCCTTCAGACTCGAGCCGGGAATGTAGGGACGGCCGGTAAGCGGATTCCGCACAACAGCGTTGTCGATGCCGCCAATATGCATTTCAGTATCGCCTCCGCCGATATGAAGACCGGAGAGGCAGCGGAGATTCGCACGGATCGTCAGGATTTTGGTAAGTTTCATGGCCTTGTTCCAACTGCAGATCAGTTTCTTTTGTTAAGGGATTCGAAATACTTCTCAAAACCGAGAAAAGCTTCGAAGAAAAGCTTTGCCGCATGAAGCGTCTTAGGCGACTTAACTTCGCGGATCAGGTTGTTGAAGAGATCACGGAAGTTCTGATCGATCAGATCTCGGCTCTGGGCGTAAGCGGCCTTTGCGCGCATCATCTGAATGAAAGGCAGAAGCTCTCTGAAGCACTTTTCCTGCTCTTCGGCCGTCTGCTTATTGAAGACCTTCTCGTGCCACATCACGAGTTCGTCATAAAAGCGGCGCAGCTGCGCCTGCTTGTTGCACTTTGTGCTTCTGCAGCACCTTGCCGCCTCTTCGGCCGTGTCGGCGTAGAGTTCGGATGAGTCCGATTCAAGACTGATCTTCGGCAGCGCTGACGAAGCGTAGCTGGGGGTGTTGTTTGCCATGTCGTCCCTCACTTGACCTCACGAATGGAATAAAAGACATTGCTGAGCGGGATGCGGAAGGCGGCTTGATGCCGCTCCACTCCCCGCGCAACAGTTTGAAGAAATTCATTGCGCGCCTGTTCGACGTCAACGCTGCGCCGGCGAGCCTCGCGTTCGAAGAGCCGCGTGGTGTTGTAGTAGAGCCGGCTGCGCCACATGCTTGCAGCGGGATTGCGCGTGTCTGCGGACATGTCGAGGATTTCAAAGAGCCCGTACATGTATGCAGTCGTCACCCCATATTCATCAGCGGCTCGCCGCAGGAACGCTTCGAGATCATGGAGTGCCTGCAGGTCTTTCCACTCGACAATGTTTGCGAAAAGCGCAAGGCGATTTTTCCCTGCAGCTTTTGCATCGCCCAGAGCCTCTTCGGCGAGCTGCGACAAAGTCTTCGCCGGTACGGCGGGTTTGGTCATTACGAGCCCTGCAGAGAAATGAATCTCTGGGTTCTCGGCAACGTAAGCATCGAAATCCTGCTTGAGACGCGCCGCGAGCTGCTGTATTTCGTGCCAGGGCCCGATCATGAAGAAATCGTCGCCCCCCGCAAAGACGGTGTAGACGTTGCGGTACGACTGAGCGCAAAGCAGCGGCAGCCACGTCGAGAAGAAGCCGTTCATCTTGCGCGAGAGCTCAGCAGTCTTCGCGAAATTGAGTGTGCGGCGCTTTGCCGGATCGCGGTCTTCATGCACAAGTCCGCGGCGGAAGATAAGCCCGAGGTTATCGACGTCGCCCTTGAGCGTCATAACCGCGCGGACACCGTGTCCGTCTCGCACATCTGCTGACGCTAGGTCTTCAAATGTTTTGACTTCCCCGAGCCGGCCGCGGCCGACTGTTTCACCCTGAGCGTCTGTCAGATCCGTCTCTTCGAAGTGCGGCACGTAGCCGTTAATTGCTCGGCGGGCCAACCCCTTCCAGAGCACTTCGTCTTCGGACCCCGGAAGTGCGAAATCCCAGCAGCGCAGGAGATCGCCCGAGCGCCCGAGCGCTTCAATGCGCTTATCTGCACCAGGCCTCTGAGCGAAGGCCGCGCGATAGCCAAAGATCGGCATTTCGCACACAAGAAGCGATTCGGAAGACTGAACTTCCGCCGTTTCTTTCAGAATCAGCAGATGCTCATGCTTCGTGAGCGCACGGCCGATGAGAATTTGGTCGCGCGAGAGAGCGCAGGAGGCTCCGTCGGCCAAACCATCGGCCGGCAGTTTTGCCTGCCATCGGCACACCCCGTGCGGGAAATCGGCGTTGAGCACGACTTCCTTTCGCTCAGCAAGATCAAAGCGCTGAAATTTAGCGCTTTCCATATCCGCAAAGAGTCGGTCGAGCAGGTCGCCGTAGCGCTTGGCGGTGAAGTCCCGGCAGGAGGCCTCGGTTGACACCAGTCCGACACTGCAGGTGGCAAACGCATGATCAACAAACCATGCGTTAAGCTCGCGGCGCACTTGGTCGAGCGCTTCAGCCGACGCTTCCGTATTCGGCGCAACGATCAGGAACTTGCCCGCAGCATTGATGATGAGGCTGGTCGGCGGAAGTGAGAGCGCTTCGAGCACTTTGAGCGCCGCCAGTTCACAGATGAGCGACACGTCAAAAGACCGCCCGCGGAGCACCTTCGCAGAATTTTTGTTTGTTTCGGCGCCTTCGCTGAAAATAAAGTCCTGAATGCCGAAGAAGTCGCCTTGAATGAGGAGAAATTTCGCTTCGTCCTCCTCAGCAAGGGATCTCAGGCGCTCTCCTGCGGCACTGTCCGTTTCGCCCCGCGCCTCGTGCCATCGCCAAAGCGCCGTGGCAAGCGCCGCCGTCGTCTTGGCATGATCGTAGAGCGATACGTCGGGCTTCACGCCGCTTTCGGCAAAAAACGGTATCGCATGGGTATAGGTGAGCAACAGTGTGTCAAAGGCATCGAGCCAAAGCGGCCATTGACTGGTGAAGCTGCCCGCAACAGCATCGACACTGCTTTTGCGAAGTGCTTCTGAGAAGGCTCTCCACAGTTGAGCGTATTCATCCGAAGCCGCCGCGTCCGTACGGGGCTCAGACTCAGCAAGATTCACTGGGAAAAGCGACTTCGGTGTGAGGGGCTGAAGGGCATAGCACTTCTTCAGCGCATTGGCGGAAAGTGTTCGGCCCGGATCACTAATCGAAACCTCTTCGAAAAGAGCACGCAGCCGCGTACGCAGAGGGTTCTGCGCCTTGGCGCTCTTTCCCTCGTCGTCATAGAGCTCACGCTCAAAACCCGCCGACAGGCGCCCTGCCGTGGCAACGACTGACTGCAGGAAGGTTTCTGGCCGCTGCAGATGTGTGACAACCTTTTCAAGCGTTTCGCCATTCGCCTCATCCGATCCCTGCGGACTGAAGGGAGCTGTCTCGCCCTCGAGGACAGGTGCGCGGCCGAGAATGCTGCGCAGCGCATCCGCCGGGCTTTCTCCCTTAAGGTTCGCACGTTGAAACAACGTGTCAAGGTTATAAATTAAGCCTGCGAAGGCAACGCGGCAAGAATCGTTCAGAAGACTGTCCATATGCATGCGCTTTGAAAAATTCAGGTATGACTCAATGTCCGCGCCGCTCTGAAGCTGAACCAGGACGTCGCAGGTTTAAGAAGTGTTTACTAGAGTTTATACCAGTTGATATACTTTTTTTGCGTCAGTTATTTACACTCGAATCAGTTCAGGAGCCGTCACGAGCTCATAGCACGTTTTGGGTCTGCGGCCAATCGTTTCGATCCGATAGTGTCGGCTGTCGCGTTCTCCGAGCTTAGCGCGAAGCGCCTTATTCACCTGAGTGCGCTTTTCCTGAATATATTTGAGGAAGTATTCAGGAGTTTTGACAGTTTTACAGGCTGCTTCGTATTCGGCCGATCCAGTAGAAACGACACGACGGTAGATCTTCAGAAACTCCTCGGCCTGGGCATTTTCGCCTGCCCGGACGGGTTCGAGTCTTCTCCAGCGCCGTTCGGCAAACCACCACAGCACGGCAAAAAGAGCCGGAGCGAGCTTCACCGGGGTCGTTCCGCAAATGACGGTGCGTTCCTCTGCAACAAAGCTCAGTGAATGCACCGGCACCACCTCGCTCTGAGCTGCCAGTACGGTTTCACCGTATCCGGCCTGGCCGGTAACGAGCGCGTCTGGAAGGCCGCTGCGCAGTCTGATCAGCGGGATGTCGGCGAGCATCACTTTGGCCGTGCTCACATCGAGCGGCTCACCAGCAGGCGAAAAAATCGTTTTGGGCGACTGCGAAGGATAAAAGAAGTCACGGTTGTTCTCGAAGGGTTCGGAGACCAGTACGTGCGAGAGGCTGTCTTGTTCGCGCCCAAAAAGAGAGAGCGCATAGCCGATGAAGAAACTCATCGTCTTGCGGCCGCCCGCAAGCGACACCCAGATCTGAGTCTTGTCATCCTGCGCAAAGGATCGAATCAATCCGACAATGAGGTCAGCCGCAGCCGTATTCTCTTCGGGCGTGCGGATGTCGGGGATCTCTGCGCCCTCGGCATCGTGAATGACATGGATCATCGAGGCATCGAATTTGATCTGACCGCAGAGGCTGAAGTCTCTGCAGAAGGCATGAAACTGCCCTGTTTGAGAGTCCAGCAGATCTCGGACAGCTCGGTTGCGGCCGTTCGAAGTTGTAATGAGATGGATTTCAGTCGGCGCTTCGCCTTTTTCTTGAAGCAGTGCGTAAAGCGTCTCTGTTACGACTTGAGGCGTCATGCCGACCACGGCGACAAAGATGCGTCGAGGATATTTCATCATCTTTCCCCAGCAATGGCATTGCGAAGCTGATTTTTGAGGCTGCGGAGTCCTTCGCCGTGAATCACTTTGATGCCAACCGAATCGGCGCGCTTCTTTGCTTCATCATGAAGCTTGTGATAACTCACAAGAATAAGGGTCGTTTTCAGCCCGCCGAACTTCTTCAGCGTTTCAAGCTTGTAGACCACCGCTTTTGCCTCCTCAAGGTCATCGAGCCAGCTCGTCTTGCATTCAACAATGCAGAACCCGCCCTCATGCATGAAGGCGACATCAATTTCATTCTTCACCTTGTTCTTGACAACGAGGTTGGCCTGCGGGCGCAGGTTCATGGCGGCGAGCTGGCCGCAGACGTAGCGCTCTAACCAGCCGCCCGCGACGAAGAAGCGGTCGGCTTCAGACGGAAAGCTGAGGAGCCGCCCCTTGAATGTGAGGTGACCGGCATCACAGAAGGACTCGCACAAGGTCTTTAAGGCTTCATCTTGGTCCGGTGAAAGCTTCGCTTCCTTGGGATCAATCTGCAGCACGCGCCTCTCTTGGGCTTCGGCTGCAAGCCAATTGAGCGTACTCAGAACGCTACGCTGACTCTGTTTGGAGATGAGGCTCTCAGCGAGCTGCTCCTCTTTATAAGAGAGAGATGGCAGCTCTCCCGCACCCGCTTCATATCCGTAAGCGGCAAGATAGGTCTTTAAGTTGAGCTTCACCGCAATAGGCGCGACAAATTCACGGCGATTCTCCTTGCCGCCGCGCAGGATGCTGATGACATTGTTCTGCACGTTAAGGTAAAAGGCCGGAAGACCTGCGTCATAGGCTCCCGTAAGCGCACCAAAAGCCATGAGCTTGGTGCCGCCCGTGACGTTAACAATGGGGTTGGACGACTCAAATTCAAAGGCAAGTTCAAAAACCAGGCTGCGTACCTCATTGTCGTCGTCGACCTTCTCTATCGACACGCGACGAATCTTCGTGGAAGGCGAAGCGGTACGCACAGCATACTCAAGCTGATCAGCTGCCTCCTTCATCGCTTTTGAAACGAATAAGACCACATGATCCGGCCGATAAAGGATGATGGGCCAAAAGTTTGCGGCAGCTTGTTCAGAAACAAGACAAAAATGCGTTCTGAACGCCTGAAAATCGACATTCGATCGGCTCTCGGCAGCGTTACCCATGGACGACGTTCCTTCTGTAGACAAATTAATAATTGCGACCATCCTAGCGCATCACTGAGCGCTTTCCGCACCTCTGCTGCCTAGAAAAAACTCCGCTCTGAGGAGTGTTTTCAGCATAGGTTCGGGACACTTCCTCGGCAAGCGCACTGGGGCTCCAGTCGATCCACGGGGGCAGATCAGCAAAATGTGCCGTCATGACGAATTCGGCTCTCCTGTTCAGCGTGAATACACTCTCGGCATTTGCTCGTTCGCGATTCAAATCCTCTGTCATTTGCTGCCTCCTATCTAATAGTGAGATCCGCCGAAAGACTTTTTTGAAAACAATTCATGCCGGCCAGACAGCCGAGAGTTCACTTTCTGAGCGGAAATCCACCGCAACCGCATCAGATCCGCGCCCGGTCAAGCCGAGTGTCTGACAGATGATCTTGTAGATTTGGGTGGAAAAGCCTCCGTCCATCGTCCACTCACGCGAGGCATCCCAGGAATTCCTGAACTTCACGCGTCCGGCAATATGCGGATAGCGCGTTTGCAGATGATGACTGCGGATATAGAAGCTCAGATCGCCGCTCGAAGCGAAGTTCTTTGTACCGAGATCCTGCACGAGCAGCCGGAGTTCATTCGCTTCCATGGGATCCGAAATACCGTAGGCGCTTAAGAGCATATTCAGGCGGGCCAATAGGCTCCCTGGTTTCGCTTTGATCGACGGATTAGGCGCCGTTGAGTGAGACGGCGTACTCAAAAGCGGAGAAATCGCTGTCGCCCAGCCCTTGCGCCAGTCTGTCCGCGCGGGCGAAGATGCCTCACTGACCTCGGTCGGGGAGGCGGGCGCCAGTTCGGCCTCTGGCGGCATTGCCGGCACGCACTCTGACGACTTTGACACCTCTTTCACCACCGTCAAACGTCCGTTCAGGAGGTCATCGGGTGAAGCGAGCGTCTGAACAACGAACCACCCAAGGTACTTCCGGGGCAGCGGAGCATCCTCAGATTTGAGTACGCAGGCATTCGGCAGAAAGGCTTTGGATCCGTTGATCAACACCTCGTAGCCGCCGGCTTTCCGTCTAATCACCCGGCCGTGGAGCGCGCAGCCCTGCTCTAAGGACCGTTCGAAAGCATTCAGGTCGCGGTGCGCAATGATCATGTATCTGACTCCTTCTGAAGCGGAAATGTGAAATCGATCTAAGGCTGAAGCAGCATGCGCAATTGTCGAGTCTCAGCGTTTGAGCTGTAGGGTACGAGCCGGGGCATCCATAGCAGTCTTTATAGATTCAGACGCAGACACGTCGTTTGAGAGCGTGAGTGTGGCCCAGCGGTCACCTGAGAGCGGCACCATGAACATGCGCACCTGCCAGACGGTTTGGGTATCGACCTCTCCGCGTCTGAAATACAATATTTGAAGTGCCGAAATGCCATTGATTCGCTGTCGGCTGACAGATTCAAACCGCAGCAGATTCGGAATCATTCGAGGGTATACCGTACGGATCGCTTCGGAAACCCCGCGAAAGACCTCATCGTCACTCAGTGCATTCCTCACGTCTGCTGCGAACTCGCCACGCTGTGTTACAAATCGGATGAGCGCCTGCGGCGGTGCTGAAGGCTCCCGCATCACAAGGTGCCGCACCTTAGATGCAGACGAGCCCCCACCCTCCAGTCTTTGCCGACGCAGAAGGGCATCCGCCTGATCCGCAATTTGCTGCTTCTCGTTTGTATCGAGAGCTTGCCAATCCGCCGGCACAATGAAGTCGGCATCGGGACATGAGAACTGAGCCCAATCCTGAGCAGCCGCCCCTATGGACGCGATACACCCTACGAAACAGATCCATCGCTTCAACCCGCCGAAGATTCCCAATACGTGCATTACTTTGCATCCTTTCCGCCGGCCTTGAAGAGCTTCACGACGCCGTAGATGATCAGAATGAATACTAGTGCACCGATAGAACCCATCAACTTTTCCGCCAGAACGGCGCCGTTGCCGCTGCTAATACCGGATATGACGGAGACAATCACACCGCAAATTGCTAATCCTAGGAGTGTTTTCATTTAATACCTCTTGACCATGAAAGTGAGGGAGAGAGAAGCCGCACTGGCCGGCATCGAGCAGAACCTGCGTCGCCGGAACGGAAACAACGTCCGGAGACCGAGCGGTAAGTCGTCGACGGACGATGGGAGAAAGACTTTCCGCAGCAACGCAGTCCGCATTCTTCGCTTGGGCAGGAACCTGCGCCCGCCAAATAAGAGCGTTCGCCGGTATTCAGTGCGGCTGAAACGAATCCTAAGACGGAAGTTTTTTTCGTGAAGACTTCACAAATTTGCGGCCGCGAGCCACCGCAAATTTGTGAACCCCTCATCGTTCTCGGACATGTGCGACCATGGCGGTGACTGCAAGGAATGCGCCTCTATGACCGCTCGACATCTTTTCCTCGTCCTCTACGACGTCAGCTCACCGAAGGCTTCAGCAAAGATCCGCAAGCACATCTCTGCCTACGCAGTAAGCGGGCAGAAGTCTTTCAAGGAATGCCTTCTTGACAATCGCGAACGTGCGCAGCTCGTCAGCGAGCTCAAGGCTGTCATGGATGAGAAAACGGACCGTATCCATTTCTTCGAGCTTGACCCGCGCCGACTGGCCGCCGCCGTCGGCAAAGTCCGCCGCAGTTCCATTGATCCGTTTCTCATTCTCTGAGGAGCCTCTTTATTTATGACAACGCTCTACATAGACCGGAACAATTTGGAACTTCGACTCGAGGGCGGGGCGCTTACCTGCTATGAAGACGGTCAGCGCGTCGGAACTATTCCGACGGCGCCGCTCGAACGCGTTGTTATGCGGGGCACCGCCAAAGTGGAAACGCAGGCAATTGCCAAACTCGGCAGTTTGGGTGTCGGAGTGATTTTTCTCTTCGGCCGCAGGCATGAGCCGGTACTCTTTTTGCCGCGGCCGCATAACGATGCCTTAATCCGCATCCATCAATGCGTACTGAGCCGCAACCCTGAGGCTTGTCGATTGGTCGCTGTTGACATTCTTCAGACGAAGATTGAAGCGCAGCGTCAGTTTCTTCAAAGCCGTGCTGATGCACTTAAAGACACCGCGCCAAAAGCACTCGTTGCAGCCACCGACAATCTCCGCAAACTATGGCCGCTCATCGACGCCAAGGCGTCGGAACCCGCCATCCGCGGAGTAGAAGGAAGAGCTGCCCGCGTGTATTTCGAAGGCCTTACGGCACTCTTTCCTGCTGAACTCGGCTTCACTGGACGCAATCGCAAGCCGCCGAGAGACCCCGTCAACGCTGCGCTTTCTTTAAGTTATGTGCTCCTTTACGCCGATGCTGCAATAGCTGCGCATCAAGCGGGACTCGATCCCTTTGTCGGCTTCCTGCATAAACCCGAATTCGGCCGTCACTCGCTTGCGTGCGACCTCATGGAACCCGCTCGACCGTTAGTAGACCGATTTGTTCTCGACCTCTTTGAAAGCGGACTCTTTACCTTAAAAAGCTTTTCGACTACCGACGCCGGGTGCTTTATCTCAAAGAATGCCCGGTCTGTCTTCTATCCCGCCTTTGAGAAGGCTGCCAGTGAGTGGCGCGGAATGTTGGCAAAAAGAGCCCGCAAACTTGCTGATGACATCCTGACTTACGCAAAAGAGCACTGATTCTTCCATCGCTATCTGCATGAGCACGTTCTTCATCTCACGCCACCCGGGAGCCATTGAATGGTCTCGCAGGCAAAATCTCGGCATTGATCAATGGATCACACATCTTGATCCCAAAATTGTAAAAACCGGCGACGTCGTCATTGGCACGCTGCCGATGAAGGCTGTTGCCGAGGTCTGCAAAAGGGGCGCGCGTTTCTTCACGCTGGAGTTAGGTCTCCGTCCAGAACTGCGCGGCCGCGAGCTTGGCGTCGACGAAATGAACCAACTCGAATGCCGTCTTGTTGAATACAAGGTCGTCCGTTGCGCACCTATGTGCGGGGAGGAGATTTGATGCACTTCATCATTGCCTACGACGTCACCAACCCGTCACGTCTTCAACGTCTTCACAAGGCTCTCTGCGAGTATGCGTTGCCCATACAGAAAAGTGTCTTTCTGCTCATGGGAAGTGAAGCGCAGTTTGCAAAGTGCCGTCAGAAGGCCGAACAGATCATCGACTCGTCAAAGGACGATCTTCGGTTCTACGCCCTCCCGGAACGAGGCATCAAAATTGCTCTGGGGCAGGCACCGCTTCCCGATGGCATCTATCTATCCGAGTTTCCGGAGCTCTCTCAGAGCTGCTGAAGCTGAGAACTCCCAAGCTGGATCTGAAAGGATTTCATGCGTAAAATTGGACAGTTCATTGACAGCGGCTTGCTGAAAATATTTGATATCGATCAAATGCACCAAAATTCACTTTTTTGCCCTTATTGGACATTGTCGCATTTCATTGATAAAAATGAAATATTTTTGGAAAAGTAGAGTCGAAAGACAGCCCTGATTAGAAAGGGATTGCGACCCATCGTACTGATGTAGTTAGTGATGGCTTCTTCAATGTCTTTTGCTTACTCGTCACTAAAAAATAATTTCGCTAAAGAAGCACACGACAGTTTAACAAGCATACAGACATTCATCTCTAACAAGTAATTGACCGATATTCACCTATACTCGAAGTAAATCTATATGGATGGCATGAAAGAACACTTGGAACAGCTATTGATAGTCTAGGATATACGAAAGCTAACCAACAGCTCTCTGCCATAGTTTTTTTGAAGAAAGGCGACGATGCCCTTGCAAAGATTAGAGTACAGGCACAAGCTCCTACTTCCAATATTGTTGGAGCCATCTATAAAGGATCTAAGCTAATTACTGATGTAGCAGCAATGGGAATACTGGATACCTTACAAGAAAAAAATGATTGAAGAATAATGCACAAAGCCCTTCTCCCTCGAGGGCTTTTACGATACAAACTGGATGTTTATTTGATTTGCTTATATCGAGAGATGACCATATAAAAAGAAGATCACAACTGAGTACAATTTCTTTTACACCCAAATTTTATAGCGTTCGCACTTAATTCATTATAAATTATTTCTTCATAAAATGAGGAACTGAAGAGTATGTTTAGATTGACTTATTTTTATCAATATGCGACCTCAGTTATTAAAAATCTTCAAACATAAAAATTGCATTGCATTATGTATGAAATAGAAATATCTAAAAGAGATTGAGAGCATCGTTGGTTCAAAACACTATCCAGCCAACACATTTCAAACGCAGAGGAATACCTGAATTCTTGCGGGCTCATACGTTCTCCTTCCGACCTTCGCCTTACTGATCCAGTCAATCGCTGCCCTTTTATACTTTTTCCGATCGTCGCAGAGAGATACGCACTGATGCTTTTGCTTTCAGTGCAGCTGCTGCCGCTGATCACCACGGGACCAGATGATTCCCATCCCTCCGCCGAAAGAGCAAGGACATTGAGGACCATAGAGTTCGATGCGCTTAAGTAGTCCATGACTATGTCCTGCCACCAGGGCAATAACGCTCTTGATTTACGACCGAGTCGCTGCAGGAATTTGAGCTGGTGCTGACGCCGCCTTGCCGCCAATTTGATTGATATTGGCAAGCCTGATACTTGGAAAGCATGCTCATATGCCCATTCCTTGCCTCCGTGCCTCGACGGTTTGATCTCTGCGGGCTAAGCTTGAAGGACTTATGCTTTCTTTCCGTGGAGTCCGCGCATGCGTTGCTTCAAGCCTTTGAATTCTTCTCCTTCGCTTCTCGTCTGTGCCCTCGCCGGCGCCTTTGCCTGCGCGGCATCGGCCGCTCCGGCAGCCAATGACGTACAAAGCATTTGGCTTGCTCCAACAGGGACTTCACCCTTAAGCGCCAAAGCGCCGCTTCGCATTGAGATTTCCCCAGCGGAAAGTCAATGCCGTGCCGCCTACGGGGACGAATGGTATGAACGGTGCCAGCTGACGCTCGGGAAACCCGGAACTCGAGTTCAAGGCGTGCAGCTCACGCCGGAAACTGCAGGGGAATGGCGATGGGCGTCACCAAGCACTATTGTCTTCACGCCGAAAGAGGCCTGGCAGCCCGGGAAGCGCTTCCGCACCTCCCTCATTGGTCTGCCGATGCCGCTTCGTGCCTCACTGACGACCAATTTCCTCACGGTGGAAACACCCCCGCTCACTGCCGTGACCTCCCGTGCTCAAGTTTGGATCGACCCGCTTGAGCAGAAAAACCGTGCTCTATCCTTTGAGTTTGATTTCACGACTTCCGTTTCCGCGGCAGTCAAGACGGGCATTGAGCAGAATTTCACGCTTGACTTTGATGCGAAATCCGGTTTGAAGCTCGGCAAGCCGAGCTTTGTCTGGGGCGACAATTCAGAGAGCCTCTACGTTAAGGTGCCGGTGATTGAACTCGCCGACAGTCCGGTCGTTGCTTCCGCTTTGGTTAAAGGCGCTGCAGGGCGGGCAAAGCTTAAAGACGGCCGCTTTACCGTTCCCAAAGGATTTGAAGCTGCCAAAGCATCCGTAACGGTTCCCGGGCTTTCCACGCTCTTCCAAATTACGGAAGCTTCCATTCTGCCGGTGAAGGATGACGGGCTCAACGCCGAGTATGAAATCACTATCGCCTCGTCTTTGGCGCTTGACCCAACAGAGCTCTCCAAGCGTATCCGAGTGCTGACGCTGCCGAAAAAACTCGATTCGACGGCTGCCTCCGACACTGTCTGGACCGCTGCGCCGCTGATCGATGATGAAGTTTTAAAGCGAGCTTCCGCGCTTGAAGTTCGCCCTGATCTGGAATGGAGCACCACCGGGCGCGTAAAGCTGCGCCTGAAAGCGACGCCGGGCGACTACATCTATCTTGAGCTCCCCAAAGGCTTTGGCCCTGCCGGCATGCCGGGGCTGGAGGACGGCTGGAAGAGCGTACTGCTCCTGCCGCAGCCCTCCGCAGAAATCACGTTCCTGCAGCCCGGAAACATGCTCACGCTGGCGGGTTCCTGGGAACTCTCCCTCTTTACAGCCGGCATCGACAAGCTCAATTGGCGCATTGCCCGTGTACGCAATGAATTCCTTTCACTCGCCGCCGACGGCTGGAATGTGATGAAGTCGATTGCGCCTGACAGCTGGGTCACGGCTTCATCGGGGAGCACTGACCTCGGAGAAGTCAATCCCAAGCGTCCGGGCGAAGCGCGCTTCACAGCGCTTGACCTCTCTGAAGCCGTCATGGGCAGCGGGCCTGGGCTCTATCAAATTGAGCTCACCGGCACACGCATGAAGGACGGGAAGCCTGAAACCGTCGCCAATGCCTCCAAACGCATTCTCATTACCAATATTGCGATGATCGCCAAGACCTCGGCGAGCGGCGCACTGGACCTCTTTGCAGCAAACTTCGCTGACGGGAAGCCCGCAGCAGGTCTCAAAGCCTTTCTTTTGGCAGAAAACGGCACCGTGCTGGAAACCACGGAAACCGATGCGGACGGACGTGCTCACTTCAAATCGACCCGCGGCTGGGAGCGTGAAAAGAAGCCTGCCGCCGCCGCACTCCGCTCCAAGGGCACCGACCTCGCATGGCTTTCGCTCAAGGACGGCTCCAACGTTGCAGAAACGCTTCGCTGGGATGTCGGCGGCCGTTATACGGGCGGCACGGGGCTTTCGGCTTTCAGCTTTGCCGACCGCGGCATCTTCCGCACGGGCGAAACCGTGCATTTCGGCTTCGGCGTACGCAAACTCGATTTTGACCGTCTTCCGGAAGGCACTCCCATTGAACTCAAGCTCACGAATGATGCCGGCCGAGTACTGGAGAGGCGCACGGTAAAACTCAATGACGAAGGGCTGGGTTCCTTTGACTGGAAGATTCCCGACGGAACGCTTCCGGGCACGCTTCGCCTGGACCTTTTCGCGGGCGGCGAAGAACGCTCCGCGCTCTCCACCACAAGCGTCTTTGTGGGCGACTTCTCCCCCGAAACGCTTTCACTCTCAGCTGAGCTCCCTGCTGATGAAGCCAAAGCCGGCTGGGTTAAGCCAAACGATCTGCCGATTTCAGCAACGCTGACGAGCCTCTTTGGCGCGGGCGCTCAAGGTCGGCGCGTAACCGGCACGGCAGAAGTAACGCCCGTCTCTGAAGTCAAATTGCCGGGATGGGACGGGTGGCTCTTCCCATCTCCCGGCGCCGCGCCTTGGAAGGCGCTGCCGACAAGCCGGACCTTGGACATTGAAGCGGCCGTTACGCCCGGCTCTGGTTCAATAGATGCGATGGTTCCGCTTTCGCTTTTAGAGTTAAACGGCTTTGCCGACGTGGACCTCACGCTTACCGGCACCGAAGCCGAAGGGGCCGGCGCTGTTGAACGGCATCTCTCCTTCATTGCTTCGCCTAACGACATCGCCGTGGGCTGGCGGATCGAAGAAACGCCGCAGCCCTCCTGGTTCCTTTTGACGGGTGAGCCGGCCTCCATGGCTTTGGCCGTGATTGACCGCAATCTCAAGCCCAAAGCTGGCACACGGCTCAAAGTCACAATTGAAAAAAGCCGCTGGATTACTACCCTGAGTGAAGACAGCTCGGGGCGCTTTACCTATTCGGACGATGAAGCCCCGGAAGTTCGGCAAACGATTGACGTCACCGCGGATGATCAGGGCATTGCTCGGATCAAACTGCTCACGGGCGAGCCCGGCAACTGGATTGTTCGCGCGGCCGATGAGTCCGGCAAAGAACTCCTCGTGATTCCTTACGGCACTGCCGGCGGCCGATTGGCTGATTTTGCCGACGGCATGCTGCCGACGGCAGAGCTTCGCGCCAAACTTGAAAAAACGAATCTCAATGCCGGCGACACCGTGCGTGTTTCACTGCTCTCCCCGGTATCGGGTTTTGCGCTGGCGAGCTTTGAGTCGGCAGAAGTGATTTCCACCAAGTGGGTGAGCGTCAATGCAGGCGAAAACCTGCTCGAGCTTGAAGCCCCTGCTGATTTCACCGGGCGGGCATGGCTGCGGCTCTCTGTCGTGCGCGGCCAGACAGACGCCAAGAAGTTCCTGAAGGGTTTTGCGGAAACCGCCGTTCCCATTGAGCTTAATGCTTCCGCGAAGACCCTTCCCGTCACTATTAAGGCGCCCGAAAAAGTCGAAAACGCTCGCCGGATACCCATTCAAGTTTCCGCGGCAGCCAAAGCGAAAGTTTTCCTCTTTGCGGCCGATGACGGACTGCTTTCGCTCACCAACTGGCAGACACCCGACCCGATTAAGACGATGCTGCTGGATCGAGCGCTCGAAGTAGACACCCGTGAGACGCTTTCACTCCTCATGCCGGACGCCGGATCGCTTAAGGACCTCATCAAAGCCCCTGTGGGCGGCGACTTCATGGCGAGCGCCAAAGCCGCTGCGGGCTTTGGGAGCCCCTTCAAGCGCGCTTTCGGACCGTCTACGGTTTGGTGGGGCGGACTGGTTGAAGTGGGGCCTGACGCTCAAACCTTTACTGTCGAACTGCCCGAAGGCTATGCCGGCCGAGTGCGCGTGAGCGCCGTGGGGGCGGCCGATGCCTCTGCTGGTTCTGCTCAGGCGACTATTGTCGCTGCGCCCCCGCTTGCTCTCTCTCCCGCTCTTCCCGGGATCTTGTCGCTTGGCGACATCTTCCGTGCTGGAGCGGTCGTCACACCGAACATGCCCGCAGAAGCCGCGAGCTTAACGATCACGCCGCCCGCGGCATTTGCTGCTGAGCCCGAAATGCTTCCGCTTAACTTCCCGGCTGTCGGCGGCATATCGGCCTCGGCTCAGTTCACGGTTCCCAATCAGCCCAGTGCGCTCGGGGAACACCCATTTATCCTCAAGGCTGACGCGCGAGCAAAAGAGAATGGACAGACGCTTTCCGCCCAGCGCAGCGAATCCATTGTCGTGCGGCCCGCATCGCTGCTCCAGACAAGGCTTTACGCAGGCCGAGCTGAGCATTCAGCGGATAAGTCGGCATACGAAGTTCCGACGGTGCTCTACCCGATCAATGACCGCACCCGCTTCATTGCAGCTTCCACCCCTGCAGCGCTCGCTCCCGAACTTGGCCGCCCCTTCCAGACGGCTGACAACGATTTCGGAGCGGTACTTCCCCGGCTGGCTGCATCGCTGCCGGAAGTGCTGCTTACGCTCAACACGGACGCCGCACGCCTTTTGCCGCAGTCAGTTTTGACAACGGACGCCTCGGCCGCCAAGAAGGCCGCTCAAGATGCTGCCCAACGCCGCGAAAAGGTTTATGCCGCGGTGCAGAGCACCCTCACTCGCGAAGGCCTTAAAGCGATGCCTTGGAGCGAATTCGATCCCTTCCTCAGCGCCTTAGTGCTCGACTATCTGGTCGACGCTCTTCGGCTTGACTCGAGCGCGCTCGAACCGCTGCAGCTCCTGCGGAGCCGCCTGGTTCGTTCAGTCAATCTGGATCCTCAGGCGATTGATGACGCCCGCACGAGCGCCTACACGCTCTGGGTGCTCACCCGTGAGGGCACCATGACCACCGCGCAGCTCGAAGCCCTGCGCGCCTCCATGACGTCGCGCTTTGAAGGCTGGGAGCGTGATGCCGCCGCCTCGTTTCTGGCTGCCGCCTATTCACGGCTGCGCCTTCGTGACGAGGCTCGCTCACTGGTGAAGTCCACGCCGTCGACGGCTCGTGCCGCCGGTGCGTGGACGCCGGAAACGGCTGCCGCCTTGGCTGCCTCGGCGCTCTCCGAAGCCGGCTTGGGACAGGAACCCGCTGCACGGTTCTTGGTGAGCATGGCCGGTGAAGATCTGGCCCGCACCTTTGCTGCCGGCATTGTTTCGCCGCTCTATGCCGCTGCGGCCGCTCGTGCTGCGCTCACGCCCGAAGTGGGCGGTCTCACGGCCGGCGAATCGGCCGCATCCCCCGATTTGGTCTGCACTCGACGTGCGGACGGGTTCCCTGCCGACCAGGATCGTCTCGTGCTGGGCGCCTGGGGCGCGCTCCTCGATGCCCCCGGCTGTCTGGCTGCCGAAGCATCTGGTCTCCCGGCATCGCCCTATGTTTGGTGGCAAGTCGAGCAAACGGGCTACATCGTGCCCGATGACACGCGGCCGGCCGACCGATCCGCGCTTGAAGTCGAACGCACGTACCTTGGCGCCGACGGCAAAGCCAAGACCGAATTCACCGCCGGCGAACGCGTGACGGTCCGCGTCAGAGTGAAGAGTTTTGCGGGCGAAAGCGCCGTACGCGACGCCGTTGTCACCGACCTCCTGCCGGGCGGCTTTGTCTGGGCCATGCCTGCGGGGGCATGCCCCGAAGGCGCACTCGAATGCCGCCGTGCCGAAGACCGTGTGCAGTGGGCCGTGCCTGCGCTCACCAACTGGGAGCCGCTCACTTTCACCTACACCGTGCGGGCAGCCTATCCGGGCGTTTATAGATCGGGCTCCGCTGCGGCGGAATCTTTGAGCAACCCCGCGCTGGCAGCTCAGAGCCGCAGCGCCAAGATCCGCATCACGGCGCCTGAAGAGCCTTCCGGCACGAACGCTCCTCAGCCGGCCACTTCCCCAACGCCTGCGAGCGCAGTCCAATGACCGACGACCTTTCACACAAACCCGTCGATGCCAGCGGACAATTACCAGCGGCCGGCGCAGCGAATACTGCGCCGGCTGAGCAGCCTGCCGCAGCGTCGCCGCAGTCTTCTGCCCCCGCAGAATCCGCCAAAAGCGAAGAGGCGACGGCGTCCTCGCCTGCTCCCCAGCCCTTGGAAGTCGGCCGCAGCCCTGCCGTTGTTTTTCTGCGCCGCACGGCCTATGTCCTGCTTTCTGCGGCGATCATGACCGTGGGTTTATACGGCGGGTATGCTGTTCTCAAAAATCGCGCGGCCTCGGAAGCTGCGCCGCCGCTCCTCGAAGGCATTCCCTTTTCGAGCGTGCTTTACTCGCGAGAAAACGTCCTCCTTCGCATCGTACCGGCCGCTGACGGCATTTTCCGCGTTAAAACGCCCCTCGAATCGATCGACCCCAAACTGGTTGAAGCCACCATCGCCTATGAGGACCGGAACTTTTATAAGCACCCGGGCTTTGATCTGCTGGCGCTGATTCGCTCGGCCGTCAGCACCTACATCGGCGGTTGGCGCACCGGCGCGTCGACGATCACCATGCAGCTTGCCCGCATGCGGCTCCATCTGCAGACAGATACGCCCGACGGAAAACTTCGGCAGATCTGGCATGCGATGCGCTACGAAGCGCATTACACGAAGCGGCAGATTCTTGAGGCCTACCTCAACCTCGCGCCCTACGGCAGCAATGTGGAGGGCGCAGAAGCTGCCGCAGCCGTATGGTTCCATAAAGAGGCTTCCCATCTCACGCCGGCAGAAGTCGCGGCGCTCGCCGTTATTCCGCAGAATCCCGTCAAACGGCGCCCTTACACCCAAGGCAGCACGCCGCTCGATACCGCGCGGCTGCGGCTTGCACGCATCCTCGTGGAGCAAGGCGTTTATCCGCCTTCGGCCGCTGCAGCGCTGCGAGCGCCGCTTGAGGTGTTCGGTCCGGAACACCTCCCTTTTCTCGCTCCCCACTACGCGCAAACGGTTCTGAACCGCATAGTGGGGACCCCGGAGCGGTCAGAACCCAACGCTGACAAAACGGCTTTCAAAGCGGGAAAACTCAAGGGCACGCTCTCGCTCGATGTTCAATCGGCAATGGAAGCGCTCGTTCGCGAAACCATTGCACGGCTCTCCCCTTGGGGCGTGAAGAATGCCGCCCTTTCAGTGATTGACGCCCGCGACCGTTCCGTGCTCGCCATGGTGGGCTCGGCAAACTTCTTTGACCCCTCAATTCAGGGCGAGGTCAATGCCTGGACGGCCAAGCGAAGCCCCGGTTCCATGTTGAAGCCCTTCACCTATGCGTTGGCGCTCGATCAAGGGCTTATTCACGAAAAGACGGTCCTGATTGACAGCCCGATCGCCGTCGGCGGATGGGCCCCGGACAATGCAGACGGCAGCTTCCGAGGGCCGCTCTCCGCCGAAGATGCATTGGTGCTCTCGCGCAATATTCCGGCGGTCGATTTGGAAAAGCGCCTCAGCCCCGGGCTCTATGAATTCCTCAAACGCGCCGGTGTCGAGCTCCCCCATGACAAAAATTGGTACGGGCTTTCCCTTGTTTTGGGGGGCGCAGAAATCACCATGGCCGACGCCGCCAAGCTCTACGCCATGGTCGCGGGGGAAGGACTCCTCCGGCCGCTTAGGCTCCTCGAAGCTCAAGCCTCCCCGGCCGAGGTCGATGTGCTTTCGCGTGAAGCGCAGTTTGTCCTTCGCCGCATGCTGGCTTCGCGCGGTGAATCGGTGACGATTCGCGGTACGAGACGCGAGCTCCTCTATAAAACCGGAACCAGCAACGGCTGGCGCGATGCATGGACCGCCGGCATGGTAGGTCCCTATGTCATCGTCGTGTGGCTCGGAGACTTTGCCGGACGTTCCAACCCGCAGCTTCAGGGAGCGCATCTTGCCGCTCCGCTCTTCCGCGCGGCGGCTTTGCGTCTGGGGAGCATCCCCGCACTCGACTGGCCGGCCGCCGTCAGTGCACAGCAAGAAGCCGAAGACAAACATCTAAAAGTCGCTCTTGAACCGGTCTGCGCGGCAACGGGCGACCTGGATATTCGGCTCTGCAGCCGCCGAACCAACGCCTGGATCCTTCCCGGCCGCACATCCGTGCGGGATTCGGGTGTTTTTCGCGAAATTTGGATTGACAAAGAAACCGGGCTTCGGGCCTGCGGCCCCGGTCTCGGCATTGAAAGACGCGTTTGGGAATTTTGGCCGACGCACTTTCAAAAGGTCTTTCTGGCGGCGGGCATCGCCAAGGAGCCGCCACCGCCATACACGGCCCAATGTGCTGAACGCTTGGGCGTCCCAGGGGGCCGCGCTCCGGTGATCACCTCTCCCAAAGCGGGAGCCGCCATTTACTCGCCCGTCGGCTTTGACGCAGCCCGTGTGCTGCTTGCTGCGGGGGCCGATCCGGACGCTGCCATTCTCTATTGGTATGCCGACGGCGCATTTCTGGGTGCCCGCCGAGTCGGCAAGGCGCTCGAATGGTCTGCACCCGCCGGTACGCATGAACTCGCCGTTGCGGATGATCTTGGACGCACGAGCACGATGCGGCTGACGATCAGACGCCGGTGAACCCGGAGCGGCCGGCTGTCTGCCGGCCAAGGGTCTGCAGAATCGATTGCCGCAAGGTCTAACACTTTTTTATAAATTCCTATGTTTGACCTCAGCGTTCCCGCACTAACCTTGTCATATCTGAACAGTGATTCAGAAATCGCCGCAATGGCTATTGCAAAGAAAGGAGCTTTGTTATGAAGAAGAGGTTTGCTGCAGCCGCCGGCAGCGGCTCCGGATTTCGACGCTCGCTCGGCGCTTTGGCTTTGATGCTCACCTGCGGCGTCTTTGCCGCTTTCTCAGCCCTGCCTTCACCGGCATTGGCCGGCCCGCCGCCCGGCATGCACCATCCCGGGCCCGGCTTTGGCGGTCCTGGTCATCGCCCGGGCTTCCGCCCCGGCCCGCCTCCGCCCCCGCCGAGATACCATCGCGGCTGGCACCCTCGTCCTTGGTACCGCAGCTGGGGTTTCTGGGCGCCGACGATTACGGTCGGCACGATCCTCGGCGCAGAGCTCTATCGCTCCTCGACGCCGCGCTATGTTGAGGTCCCGGTGCAGACGGTTCCCGTCACGCCGAGCACGTCCTATGCGGCCGCGGCTCCCGCGGCATCGGGCGCTGCCGGATCCGGCAGCTATCCGTGGTATTGGTGCTCGAGCGAACAAGGATACTTCCCGACCGTTCGCTCCTGCCCGCTCGGCTGGGAGACCGTGATGGGTTCGAGCAGCACAACGCCTCCCGCGCCGCCCGCTCCCTAAACGGCAAATGCCCGCCCGAAATCATTGAATGATTCCCGGCGGGCATTTTCATGAACCCAAACGGCTATCGTTTAGCTCCGACAAGAGCATTCGGCGTTATTCGTTTGCGCCTTCGCCTTCTTCATCGTCCTGAGCCTTGGGCTGAGGAGCGGCCTGAGCTTGGCTCAGGCGATCGAGATATTCGCTCGTCACGTCGCCCGTGACATAAACGCCGTCAAAGCACGAGCAATCGAAGGCCGGAATCGACGGGTTCAAATCCGAAAGCGCATTCTTCAGGCCATCGAGCGTCTGGAAGATCACCTTGTCGGCGCCGATCACTTCAGCCACAGCGTCCGCATCCTTGCCGTCGCCGCAGATCAGTTCCGACTTCGTCGGCATATCAATGCCGTAGACATTCGGGAACATCACGCGGGGCGCAGAAGAAGCAACATAGACCTTCTTTGCGCCGGACTCGCGCGCCATACGGACGATTTCCTTCATCGTCGTGCCGCGCACGATGGAGTCGTCAACGAGCAGCAGGTTCTTGCCTTCAAATTCCACGGGCATGGCGTTGAGTTTTTGACGCACGCTCTTCTTGCGGGTCGTCTGCCCGGGCATGATGAAGGTGCGGCCGATATAGCGATTTTTAATGAACCCTTCGCGGTAGGGGAGCTCAAGCTGCTTGGCGAGCTCCTGCGCACACGGCCGAGAGCTGTCCGGGATCGGCATGACGACGTCAACATCCTTGAGGTCAATCGTCTTTTTCACCGTTTCGGCCAAATAAACGCCGAGATTGAGGCGGGCGCCATAGACGCTGATGCCGTCAATGAGGGAATCCGGACGCGCAAAATAGACGTATTCGAAAGCGCAGGGATTCTTCACTGGATTCTCGGCGCACTGACGCGTTTCAACGTTCCCCTTGAAATCGATCCAAAGCGCTTCGCCGGGTTCCAGATCGCGTTCGAGCTTAAAGCCGAGCCCCACCATCGTCACCGATTCCGAGCTCACCATCCATTCGCGTTCGCCGTTGGCAGCAATCGCCGAACCGAAGCAGATCGGCCGAATGGCATGCGGATCACGGAAGGCAAGGAGCCCCTTGCCGGCAATCAGCGCCACCACGGCGTAGGAGCCCCGCACGCGCTTATGTACGGCCGCGACGGCCTTGAAGATGCCGTCAGCGTCAAGACTGCCGCCGTCGCAGACGCGGGAGATTTCATTGGCTAAAACGTTGAGCAGCACTTCCGAATCGCTCGTCGTGTTGATATGACGATGATCGTGCTCGTACAGATCCTGCTTGAGCGCTTCGGCATTCGTCAGGTTGCCGTTGTGAGCGAGCATGATGCCGTAAGGCGCATTGACGTAAAAGGGCTGCGACTCCTGATTCGAACTCGCACAGCCCTGCGTCGGGTAGCGCACGTGACCGATGCCGACATTGCCCGTCAGATCACGCATGTTGCGCGTACGGAAGACGTCGCGCACCAGGCCCATGGCCTTATGAATGTGGAACTGCAGACCGTCGAGCGTCGCAATGCCCGCCGCATCCTGACCGCGGTGCTGCAAAAGGAGCAGCGCGTCGTAGAGGCGTTGATTAACAGGTTCATTGGAAAGGAGGGCAACAATGCCGCACATGGATGTAATCCTCGATTAGGCCGGGGTGAACGCCCGAAGAGAAAATAGGAAAAAGGGAAAAAACAGTAACTTTGCGCGCATGGGCTATAACGGCACAATGCGCAAAGCCGCCCGGACGAGTCTCGGAGCGGCTTTGAGTGAAAACTTGCACATGATATGAATGAGCCCTGCCTCTCTCAGCTGCGGCGATAAGACCGGCGCATGTCAGCGAGCCATGCCGGCAGATAGGGCATCGACCAATTGATGATCGTTTCCGTCGGTCCGATCAGCACGGACTGCTGCCACATACGGCTTTCATGGATGGAAGCGGGCATACCGAAAAAGAAGACACAGGCGCAGACAACCACAATGCCGCGCAGGAAGCCGAAAACGGCGCCCAGAGCGCGGTCTTCAAAGCGCAGCGCCGCCGTTTCAAGCAGACGCCGAATAATGGCCGAAAGCAGTCCCACCACAAAGAGGCAGGCCACAACGATCAGGACAGCCGCAATGATGACGCGCGGCAGCCATCCGATGCTTTCAAGCGGAATGTGTTCGGCGACAACCGCGGAATAGTTCATCGCCAGAAAGATGCCTGCAACCCAGCCGGCAATGGCCAGCACTTCACGCAGCACGCCGCGCATGATTCCAACAATGGTGGAAAGTGCGAGAACGGCAATGATGATCCAGTCGATTTCCGTCATGAGTGCGCTGCAGGCGGGAGATAAATGAGTGAGAGAAAATAGGGAGCTTTACGCTGCCCGTTTCCGGCTGCCTCAAGAGCGCCGCCGGACTTCTCTTAAAAAGGCTACATTGTACCGAAAATTGTCTGCCGGACTTTCGATTCCCTCGGAGGTTTTATGACCCCGAAGCGACCTGCTGTCCGGCCTCAAAGCATTAATCTTTTTTCGCCAGATAGGGCTTTTGAGCGATGCCGTTAAGCATGATCGTACCCCGTACGCCTTCGGCTTCAGATTTCTCGGCATAAAGCCCCACACGAACCTTCCAAAGTGCGCCGCCCTCATTGGTACGGTACGCGGGGAGCCCCAGGAGCGCGAGTTTTTTCACTGTGCGCTCCGCGGCGGCTTCGTTGCTCGTAGCGACAACCTGCACATACCAGCCCTTGCCCGTGGGCGGCGCGATGCCGGCTGACTTTGCGGCCGGCTGCGGCTTCTGAGCCGGTTTCTGAGCCTTTGGATCGGGCTTTGCCGCCGTCTTCTCGGCAGGTTTGGCAGGCGTTTTTTCGGCCTTTTCAGATTTCGCCGCCTGCGCTGGCGCTGCCGTCTTGCCGGACTGCTTCGGAGCGGCCTCGGCGGCTCCTTTCGCTTCACGCTCAAGATTGGCTTTAGCAGTCGACTCCGCGCGGCCCATAGACGTATCCGACACATCCACGTCGCCCGCCTGAGCACGATCCCCGTGAGCCGCCGGCGGCACATTCAGCGTTGTGCTCGTCTCGCTTTCTTTAGGAATATTGATGTCGGTACTCTCGAGCTTAGACGTGTCGATCGGCGGTTCGTTATCGATCACGAAAGGCGCGGCAACCACCGCGGCCATCAGAAGAACAGCCGCTCCCACCATGCGGTGCTTAGTGCGTCGGCGGGCAAGCAGCTCCGCATCCGTGAGCGGACGACGAGCCGGACGTTCAGCGGCGCGTTCACGTTCGGCCTGAGCGCGCACTTGTTCGCGCGGCACGGGCTTCAAGGCCGGTTTAAGAACTTCAGCATCTTCGCTCTCACCTGCCGCCGCAGGGGACGGATCCGGTTCCTGGCGAGGTTCAGGCATGACAAAAGGCGCCTGCGCAGCCGGAGCGCCTGCGGCCTCGGGCGCCAGAATTTGAGCGGCCTCCTGTGCAGAGACGCTTTCGGCTGAAGCCCCCCATTGGGGCTCTTTTTTATCCGTCGTCGGCGCATGAATACCATACGGATCCCAGGGGGCTGCTTTAGGCGCAGTCGGCGCTGCGGCTTGGCGTTCCGGCGGCTGAGGCGCTTGAGGAGGAGCACTTTGCTCCCCAGCGGTCTGAGCCGCAGGTTCAGCAAAGTCAAAGGGCGGAGGTTCCGTCGGCTGAGCGGACGGTGCCGTCTGCCCGCCCGTCTGCGTTCCCTCATTGAATCGTCCTAATGACGGCTCCGTTCTCGGTCCAAAGGTGGGTTCGGCATGCGGCGCGGCAGTGCCAGCCTCTTCCGGCGTTTGCATCGTCGCGAGCTTCACCCCTTCAGGGCGTTGATTTTTCCGGAAAGGATTAAAGAACGACATGGGAACGCCTCGAGCATTACAAGCAATAAAAACAGTATGAGCTTCACCGCTCGTCCTCTTCTATGACCGAAGACAATGGTGAAGCTCACAAAATTCTATCAGCGGTCCTGTCGGCCGCCCTGTCGTTCTAACTTTTCGATAAGAAGAAATTTCAGTGCCACGGCGCCTTTTCTTCGCAAGGCATCCCGTCGGTCATCGTAAAGCCCTCGAGACTGCCGCACTTCGTTTGAATACAGACAAAGCGCATAGCCTCGGTCGGCAATGCCCGAATGGCGCGCTTAGCTGCCGGCGCCACACGGAGCCAGTCGCCGGCACAAAGCGCAATCACCTCGCCGTCAAGCCAGATTTCTCCCGCGCCGGAAAGGATCCCGTAGAGCTCTTCATTTTGCTGGTGCGCATGCACAAACGGTACGGCAGCACCAGCTGGCAAGTCATTGACAGAGACTTCACAGCCCGTTAGACCAAGCTCGTCATGGAGCTCCGTGCGGGCGTCGCCAGAAGCATGAATGAGCGTGAAGTTCTTCTTGGATGAATTCATGATTTTTATCCATTGATTGTAAGAGCAGGGAAGTTCATTAACGAAAGGGAAGATCCCAAAGTGGTTCGATATCGAATTATTTATTTCGTTAAAAGCCGCTCTGTGATGGGAGCGGCTTCGATCGTTATGTTAGTTCGATATCGAACTTTTGTCAACAGATAAATATCTTCTCCGCGAACCTGCGCTTCCTCGGGCAGACTCGCGGAGAATCTTCAAGGACCCCGGACGCTGATGATCACCGGCGCAGTCCTTCCTTAGCAAAGACCTCAAGCGCTTCACCGACCGTCACGAAGGATCCGAAAATAATGATGCGCACAGGCGCGGCCGGCTCGTCCTCGGCGAAGAGGCGAGCCGCATAGAGCGCGTCGGCAATGGCCGGAAAGGACTCAATCGCACGCTCCCCTACGCCGCCCTCGAGCATCTTAGCCTTGAGTGCCTCGGCCGAGCCCCCTCGCGGACCGGGCAAGCCGGCAATGAACCAGCGATCGATTTCCGGCGCTGTCAGTCGGACCACCTGAGCACGATCCTTATCTTCGAGCATGCCGAAAACGGCCAAGGTCTTTTCTCCTGGTTTTCGGGAGGCATGAAGGTTTTCTGCCAAGACACCCGCCGCCTGAGGGTTGTGCCCCACATCGAGGAGCGTCGTGCAGGGCTGGGTCGTAATCTCTTCAAAACGCGCCGTGATGCGTACCTGAGTGAGGCCGGCAGCGGCGGCGGCTTCCGTAACGGGAAGACGATTGAGGAGCGAAACAATCGCCGCAAGGGCGCCCGCCGCATTGCGGTATTGATTTTCGCCCTTGAGCGCAGGCCGCGGCAGCTGCCAGCTGAGGTCGCCCATGCGGAATTGGAACGAACCGTCAGGATGTTCCGTCACACTGAAATCGCGGTTGATGAGCAGAAGCTTCGCGCCGATTTCGGCAGCGTAGCCAACCAGCGTTGACGGCGGATTGGGGTCCGAGCAGATAGCCGGCCGCCCTAAGCGGTAGATATGCGCCTTCTCGAGGGCGATTGCTTCTCGAGTGTTCCCCAGAAATGCCGTATGGTCAATGCCGATCGCCGCCACAATGGAAACGTCCGGATCGACGGCATTCATGGCATCGAGCCGGCCGCCCAAGCCGATTTCGAGGATCACCACATCTGGATGCGCATTCTGAAAAAGTTTGAGCACCGCGAGGCCGGTGTATTCGAAGTACGAGAGCGTCATCCCGCCTCGTGCGGACTCCACTTCGCCAAAGGCAGCGATCAGCGCCTCGTCCGAGACTTCCTGCCCATTGAGGAGCGCGCGTTCATTGAAGCGAATGAGGTGCGGCGACGTATGCATGGCCGTACGGAACCCTGCCTCGCGCCAAATGCGCTCCATGACGGCGCAGGTGGACCCTTTGCCGTTCGTGCCGGCAACCGTGACGACGGGACATTCAAACTTAATCCCCATGCGGGCGATCATCGTCTGCATGCGCTCCAACCCCATATCGATGGGCTTATCGTGGAGCTTCTCAATGAACTCGAGCCATTGATTAAGCGAAGCACCGGCAGCAGGCGCCTGATGCGGCGCAGAAACAGAGACTACGGGGATAGTCATAGCAGTGAAATCCAACTCATCGAAAAAACAATAAAGACACGGGCTGCGGATGCATGCCCGTGTCAAAGAAACTTACCGCATCGGCAGCCGTATCCCGCTTCAGCGAATGTCTGACGTATTCAGAAACCCGTCAAAAAGCTGCGTCCGCCCAACGAACGGGCGGGAGATGTGCCTGCCGCTTGAAATCGAGGAACAGCGCCGCTGCAGACGATCGGCGTCAAATCCCGTTGATCGGCTGCTTCTTCATCAGAAGCTGCGTAATAACAGAAATCTGCGCACGCATATCGCGGCGGTCGACGATTTTATCCACCTGACCGTGCTTCAACAGGAATTCGGAACGCTGGAAACCCTCTGGGAGCTTTTCACGCACGGTCTGTTCAATCACGCGGGGACCGGCAAAGCCGATGAGCGCCTTGGGTTCAGCAATGACCACGTCGCCAATAAAGGCAAAGGAAGCCGAGACGCCGCCCATCGTCGGATCCGTCAGCACAGTGATGAACGGAAGGCCGTAATCCGCAAGACGGCGCGCAGCGTTGGTCGTCTTGGCCATCTGCATGAGGGAGAAAAGCCCTTCCTGCATGCGGGCTCCGCCGGAAGCGCAGAACACCACGAAGGGTGCGCGGCGGCGAATCGCTTCTTCCACGCCGAGCGCAAACCGTTCACCGACGACGCTGCCCATGGAGCCGCCCATGAAACCGAATTCAAAGGCCGCAGCCACCATCGGCTCACGACGAAGAAGACCCGACATCACGACAAGCGCATCTGTTTCGTGCGTCGAAGCTTCCGAAGCCGCATGGCGCGCCGGGTAGGGTTTGCTGTCGACAAAGTGCAGCGGATCTTTGGTGCGGATCTCCGCGCCGATTTCTACCGCCGTAGCGGGATCCAGAAAGGCATGCAGACGCACGCGGGCGCCCATGCGGAAGTGATACCCGCACTTTGGGCAAACGCGCAGACTCCGGTCAAGCTCCTCGGTATAGAGCGCCTGCTCGCAGCCCGGACACTTCGTCCATACGCCTTCCGGAATGGGGCTAGGCTTCTTCGGGGCTTCTTCGCGCTTGATTTTGGGGAGAATGTGATTGATCCAGCTCATCGACGTTTGCTCGAAACAGAAAACCGAAGCAAAAATTATACGAGGTGCAGACCTTCAAACACGCGTCACGGAGTGCCGCTTGAGGCTAGCACGTTTGGTCGACCATCCCGCGTTCGGATGCGCCTTCAGACGCCTCCGTCAAAAGACTTTGCCAAAAGGTCCTGACGAAAGCTGAGGCAAATGCGGATGCTCAGGGTAGCCCACTCCCGTGAGATAGAGCCCGGCCGGACTGAAGGTGGGCGCGGCTGCATCACGAGATTTGGCGGCGAGCACTTCGGCAATCCACTCTGGCTTTTCCCGCCCCGTGCCCACATAAATAAGCGCGCCAACGATGTTTCGCACCATGTGCTGCAAAAAAGCATTGGCCGTAATGCGTACGCCCACCAATGCGCCGCGCCGCACGATCTTGAGTTCGCTGATCGTGCGCACCGGCGTCTTGGCTTGGCACTCTGACGCACGGAAACTCGTAAAGTCGTGCTCACCGATGAGCGCCGCCGCCCCCCGCTGCATGAGCGCCTCGTCGAGCGGCCGAAACACCCACCCGGCAGAGCCTTCAAAGAGCGGCGAACGGACGGGATCGTTCCAGATCCAATATTCGTAGGTGCGGGAACGCGCGGAAAACCGCGCATGAAACTTTTCGTCCGCCTCGCGCATCCAGCGCACGGCAACGCTCTCGGGCAGGATGGCATTGACGCCGCGGATCCATCCCGCCGAAGGTCGGCGAGCAGCGGAAGAAAAACTCACCACTTGGTGAGTGGCGTGAACGCCGGTATCCGTTCGTCCGGCACAGATTACAGAGATCGGATGATCTGCAAACTGCGAAAGCGCCGCCTCAAGCGCCGCCTGAACGCTCGGGTGATCTGGCTGCACCTGCCAGCCATTGAAGGCGGTACCCCGATACTCAATCCCGAGCGCCAGCGTTTTCGGGTCGCTCTTGACCAAGGCCATCAGCGGGCACCAGCAGATTTGCCGTTCACCTCATCGAGGAGGCGCTGTGCGGCGGCACGCTGAACTTCTGAGCCTTCCTTTTTCACCTCCGCGAGCAGCTCGAGCGCCTCCTTCTTGGCGTCCAGACCAATGAAAGATTTCGCCAGATTGAGCTTGGCATCAATGGCTTCAAGACGCGCGCGCTCCTTCTCATTAGGCACTGGCGCTGCCGGCTGGGCTGCGGGCTGCGGGACCGGCGCCGCCTTCACAGGCGCGGCGGCAGCTTCCGTCGGAATGGGTTCCGGCGCCAAAGGCGGCACATAGGCGGGCGTCTGTGCATCAAGGTTGAGGTCGACGCGCTTTAATTTTTCTGCGGTCATGCCTGCCGTCTGCTTGGCAGTTCGCTCTGAGCTTTCGCGCTCTTCGTCGGAAAGGGGCGGCAGCTCCTGATCGTTTTCATCAGCCTTCAGCCACGGCTGCTCCTCAACCTGCTTTTTCGCGGTGGCAGCAGCGGCTTCGGCAGCTGCGGCCTGCGCATCGGCCTTCATCTGCGCCTCGGTGTAGGCCATCGCGCCCACCCCCATGGCTCCGGCCGTCGTGCCGTTCTTCACGGCTTCATCAACCGTAGCCTCCACCGCTTTCAGCTGAGCTTCGCCCGCGGGCGCCACGTCACGCTGAAAAGCCACGACGCCTTGTCCCTTTTTGGCCGCGGCAACCGCTTCCTCGGCCTCTTTAACGGCCTTCTCGCGGCGCTTGCGCCAGGCGATGGAAGCAATGATGGCGATGCCGACAATAATAAGGAGATATGAAATCAAGGGGCGCTTCTCTTCGGCTGCGGGCTGCTGCGCATCAGCGGCAGACTGAGCCGGCTTGGCGTCCTCAGCAGGCGCCGATTCGGTCGGCGACGGCGACGGAGCCGCCGCCTCCGTCTTCGAGTCGTTTTCTGCTGTCGGCTGGGCTGCAGCACCCGTATTGGCCGCGGCTGTCTCGGCCTCCGAAACGGGCGCGGCCGACGGCGGATTAGCTTCGGCTGAGGGTTGGGCAGGCGCCGCTGACTCAGGGGCTTCAGGAAGAGCGGGAGCGGCTTCAGCCGGAGCATTCACTGCAGCCGTCGGAGCGCCTGCAGCAGCCGCCTTCTTTTGGTTACTTTCCCAAGCATCCAGCGCCTTGCGGCCGGTCTCCGCCACCTGCTCCACACTTTCACCGCGGCTCAGTGCAGCAATTTGCGCCGCAGCCGTTTCGCCGGCAGCTTCGCGGGAGCGGTGCTGCGCATCAATCAAATTCTGTGTCGGTCCCGGCACCGCTGCCGAAGCGCCGTGCACAGCGCGAAACGCCTCCATGGGATCAATGGCAAAGACTTCGTCGGAAAGCGGCGCCGAAAGCGACTGCCCAATCACAATGCGCGACGGATCGCCGTCAACGAAAGCACTCGGATTCTTCTGCGTCAGCGCAACCGCAACCTGTTCGAGAAGGGCGCCCGGGCAGCTCGGCCAGTAAAGCTTCGCAATCGACCAAAGCGTCATGTCGCGCTGCACCGTGAACGCATCATTGGGATTAAATCCGTTCAAAGCCACATACTCGCGGACAACATTCGGTGCATAACGTCCTGTACGATGCCCGCCCTTCTTGCCGGCCTCAAGAGACTTAACAGATTTTTCTTTTTCTTCAATACGTTGCGTCGTCTTTTGGTGGGCTTCAGCAGCCGCAAAAGCCGTTTTTTCCACAGGCTTTTCGGCAGTCTCAGAGAACTTTTCAACAGACTTATCCACAGTCATCATCGACTGCGGAGCGGTCTCGGCGGATTCCGCAGCCGGCGCAGCAGACAACTCTCCCCCGGCGGCCGCCTTCGGCTCCGATGCCGGCATTTCCTCTGCAGCTGAAACGCGGAAGGTGCCGTTGACCGGATCAAGCCGGTAGCTGCGCACGGTGACCTTTCCGCCGGCATTCATTTCAATAAGCAGCGGAAAACCTTCCGAGAGACTCTGGCCGCCCACGACTTTAACGCGGACCTTGCCGGCTTCGCCGCCCATGCGGGCCATCTTCAGATCCTGCGCTTCACGGGGCCACTCCACGCCTTCACGCAGATAAGTGGCTGGCGGCGCCACGCGCACCAGAAGGGGCGAAATCGTGATGTCGACGTCATTGACATCGAGCACTGCTTCAAGCGGCTGTCCAGGCTGACTCACCACTTTAAGGTCGCCGAGTTCGACGGCCTGGCTCAGTGAAGGGAAAACGGCAAGCGCTGCGGCTGCAGCCGCAGCAAGCATGGAAAGCTTCTGATGAAACATTGAACAGAACAGCCTAGAAAATTTTGAGCTTTGCAGAACTGCCGCAAAGCGCCTTCAGGAGATCCTGTGAATGATACCGCAGGGCCTTGCACCCTCGAGAGCGGCACATCACCCCAGAAAAGCCGTGCGTTCTCTCGCGGTCGGCGCCGCCAGAGCTCAAGTCAATCGGTTTACTAATTGCGAAACGGCTTTCTTGATGGAAAAAATGAAGCCCGCGCTTTGAGACGCGGGCCCTGCGATTTGGGATTTTAGAAACGCTTATGCCACAACTTCTCGCCCGACGAGATCGTGCTCTTCGTTGGCGGTGATGCGCACCGGGACGATATCGCCCGGAACGAGCTTACGGTCAGTCGTGACGTAGCAGACGCCGTCAATGTCCGGTGCATCCGACTTGGTGCGGCCGACAGCCACACCGTCTTCATCAGGCTCTTCGTCAATGATTACGTCTTCAATCCGGCCGATGCGGCGAGCGAGTTTGCGAAGCGAAATTTCCGCCTGCACTTCCATGAAGCGGCGGCGGCGCTCTTCGCGCACTTCGTCGGGCAGTGCGCCGGGGAGATCATTGGCAGCCGCTCCGTCGACGGGCGAATAAGCAAAGCAGCCGACACGGTCAAGCTCCGCTTCACGCAGGAAGTCGAGCAGATACTCAAACTCCGCCTCTGTCTCTCCGGGGAAGCCCACAATAAAGGTTGAACGGATGGTAATGTCCGGGCAGGCTCTGCGCCAGGCCGCAATGCGCTCAAGATTCTTTTCGCCGCAGGCCGGACGCTTCATCAGCTTCAGAATCCGCGGATGGGCATGCTGGAAAGGCACATCGAGGTAGGGAAGAATTAGTCCTTCGGCCATCAGCGGTACGATGTCATCAACGTGCGGGTACGGGTAGACGTAGTGCAGACGCGTCCAAAGATCGAGTCTGCCCAGTTCGCGGCAAAGATCAATTAATTTCGTATGCACCGGCCGGCCGCAGGCGAAGTCGAGTTTGTAGCGCTTGTCGACGCCGTAGGCAGCCGTGTCCTGACTGATGACGAGGAGTTCCTTGACGCCCGCGGCCTTGAGGTTCATCGCCTCGCGGATGATGGAATCCATCGAACGCGAATTCAGTGAGCCCCGCAGGTGCGGAATTACGCAGAAAGTACAGTGATGGTTGCACCCTTCGCTGATCTTCAGATATGCATAGTGCTTAGGCGTCAGACGAACGCCTGCCGCCGGCACCAGATCATCCCAGGGATCGTGCGGCCGCGGCAGCACGCCCTCAACCATGGCAAGGACTTCATCCACACTGTCAGGTCCCGTCACGCCGATCACCTTCGGATGACGCACCATGATGAAGTTCGACCCGTCAGCTTCCGTTCGGCCGCCGAGGCAGCCGCAGACGATGACGCGGCCGTTTTCTTTCAGTGCCTCAGCAATGGCGCCCAGAGACTCTTCAACCGCTTCGTTCACGAACCCGCAGGTATTAACGATCACCACATCGGCATCTTTATAGGTCGAGCCGATGCGATAGCCGCGGGCGCGCAGTTCGGTAACGATCCGTTCGGTGTCGACCAAGGCTTTGGGGCATCCGAGTGAAACGAAGCCGACGACGGGAATATGGCGTGAGGTCATGTTTTTTTATGGGAGTCAGCGGGCCTTGGGGAAAAAGCCCGGAATGAAAAATTTTGCGCCGCGGATCATAGTTGAAGATCTGCGGCGCTGCAGTGAATTCAGACGCTCTTTATCAATGACCGCCCTTCATCACCAAAGGCAGACATTGCTTAAGGCTTCGGATCGATCCAAATCAGTGCGGCATGACGGCCTGAGCGTTCACCATCACGGCGAAAGCTCCAGAACTGTTTCGGATCTCTATAAGTAGAAAGCCCGCAGTCAGCAATATCTGAAGCATCAATGCCGGCCGATTCAAGCGCGGCGTAAGCCAATGCGCCCAGGTCGGCATAAAACTTTCCTTCCGCCGCAGCGGGTTTGAAAGCGCGGGCGACCGATTCCTCGGGGAGGTGCTGACACATGGCTTCGCGAACATCTTCTCCCACCTCAAAGGCATCTGCCCCAATTCGCGGTCCAAGCCAAACGGCAGGCTTCAGATCGGAACAGTGGCGGCGGACTTCTTCAACGGTTCTCTGCAGAATGCCGTCGGCAAGGCTGCGCCAGCCAGCGTGCACAGCAGCAACAATGCGGCCGCTGCGGCCAGCAATAAAGACGGGCAGACAGTCTGCCGTCATCACGCAGGCCACAACCCCGCTCGTCGAAGTCCATTGCGCGTCGGCTTCGGGCGCAGACTGCGCCGAATCAATATCGTCGGCGCAGAGCACTGTCGTGCCGTGAACCTGAGTGAGCCACTTTGGTTCGCTCGGACAGCACTGCGTCACAATCGAACGATTCATCATCACGCAGGACTTAACGTCGCCCGTATGGAGCGCGAGATTGAGTCCCATGATGCCGTTCGGGCCGCCGTAAGGGCCGCTTGAAACCCCGCCGGTACGGCAGGTGAAAAAAGCCTTCACGTGCTTCGGAGCACCCTTGGTCCAATTGGGAAGAATGCTTTCAAGCTCCGGCTTAAAGAGTTCCGCCATGACAACTGTCCTCGCAATCCGCTACTTCTTTTCAAAAACGGTAACCGGCCGATCCCAGGGACCAAAGCCGAGCTGCTCCATCAGATCAATCATGTCCTCGGGCGGCTCGACGAACCACTCCATTTCTTCACCGGTGGCCGGATGGATCAGCCCCAGACGAGACGCATGAAGCGCCTGGCGGTGAAATTCAAGGAAGTTCTCAACTTTCACGGCGATGCCGGGCGCACGGCCGCGATAGAGCTGATCCCCGATCAGCGGCAGATCCTCTCCGGTAAGGTGCACACGGATCTGATGCGTGCGGCCGGTATCCAGGCGGCATGCCACCCAGGAGGCCGGAATGCCGTCCACCGACGACCAGCCCACTGCGCGGGCGCGGGTGCGCGCCGGTTTGGCACGCACGCCCGTGGAACCCGGGAACCCCTTGAAGCGAATACGGCTCTTCGGATCGCGTCCGATCGGTACGTCGACCACGAAATCCTCCGCCGCGGTGCCCATCGTCAGCGCCCAGTATTCACGCTTGACCGTGCGTTCCTGAAGCTGGCGGACCAGATTCGTCTGCGCGGCGAGCGTGCGCGCCACCACCATGAGGCCGGTGGTATCTCGATCCAGCCGATGCACGATGCCCGCACGGGGCACGTCTTTTAATTCCGGGAAATGGTAAAGGAGGCCATTGAGAAGCGTTCCGTCGGGGTTGCCCGCGCCCGGATGAACCACGAGGCCGGCAGGCTTATTCACGACAATGATCGAGGGATCTTCATAGATCACCTCGAACTCAACGAATGACTGCGGCTCGAATGCGAGCGCTTCGTCGAGCTTCGGCGGCTCGAGCAGTTCAATTTCGTCTCCTTCGGTAGCCTTGGCGCGGATTTTCGTCGTTACCGCGCCGTTGAGCTTTACGGAGCCGTTTTCGATAAGCTTTGCCAATCTCGCGCGTGAAACGTCGGGCAGATGCGCTGCCAGCACCTTGTCGAGCCGCTCTCCCCAGAACCCTTCCACCCTGAATTTCGGCAAGTCTACTTGTGACAGAGTTTGAGGTTGCGTTTCCTCGAAACCATCCTCAAAATCTTCATCGTTATAATCGTCCAATCCTAAATTGACCTTTTCTGTCGTCATGAATTCTGCCAATCCCTTCAAAAGGCTCCTGATGCGCGGTTGCGCGCTCCTCTCCGTGACGCTCGCCACGGCATCCTGCTCATGGCTGCAGAGCCTTGACAAGGATCAGACGCTCGATTGGAGCGCCGAGAAGCTCTACAGCGAAGCGCGCGTAGCCCTCGATGATAGCAACTGGACGCAGGCAAAGGACTACTATCAGAAGTTGGAAGCCCGCTATCCCTTTGGTCAGTACGCCCAGCAGGCGCAGATTGAACTGATTTATGCCACATGGAAGGATGGCGACGCACCGGGCGCCGTGCAGGCTGCCGACCGGTTCCTGCAGACTTACCCGAACCACGCCAACGCCGACTACGTGATGTATTTGAAGGCGCTTGCGACCTTGAACGAAACCGACAGCTGGTTCAATAAGCTCGCGGGCGAAGATCTTGCCGAACGCGATGCCAACGCTTCGCGCGAAGCTTTTGACATCTTCAAAGAACTCGTCATGCGTTATCCCGACAGCCGCTTCACGCCGGAAGCGCGCCGCCGCATGCACGGACTCGTGCTCGCTCAGGCCGAGCATGAACTCAAGACCGCCCGCTACTACTTCGTACGCAATGCCTATGTGGCGGCCATTGAACGCGCGCAGCGCGTCGTGCGCGAATTCCAAAACACACCGATGCGCGACGATGCGCTCGAGCTGATTGCACAAAGCTACGAAGCTTTGAAGCTTACCGAGCTGGCTGCGGACACCCGCCGCATCATCGAACTTAATAAAAACGGCACTATCGCTCAGCCCTCGCGTTAACTGCTCTGAACCCTATCCGCAGGCGCAGCAGATTGTTTTCTGACTGCGCCTTTTTATTGATCGCAGAAAGGCAAAAAACGCGCTTTCTTTGCATTCGGCTGACGGATCACGCCGTCCCCTGTCGTTTTCCGTTCGGGCGAGATCGGCCGCTGCCCGCAAAGGATCGAACGTCCTTCCTGCCTTTCGGCAGATATGGACGGCCGACCGTATTAATGGTCAGACGTCGTGCCGCGTGAAGCGGCATCTGTTTCCTCAGCAACTCGCCGGCCGCGCTCAAGGTTGACAGGAATAAGCGCCAAAACGGCCGCTGCAAAGAAGAGCCCCGTCACGCAAATCGCCAGACGATGATCATTGTTGGTGATCCAAGTCACAGAGCCATAGGCGAGCGGCCCCACGATAGCTGCGAGCCAAAGCGCCATATTCCAAAAGCTGAAAAATTCGGCCGAGCGGGTCTTCGGCGACAGAATCGCCACAATGGCACGCCCCGCTGACTGTGAAGATCCCATGGCCAGACCGGCCAGATTGGCAGCTGTCCAAAAGACCGGCCGATTCACAACCATGGCGGCGAGCACAATCATCAGCACCCACACTATCAGCGTGATGCCCAGAGCGCGCTTATGTCCGATGCGGTCCTGCAGATAACCGAAACCGAAGGCTCCGACGGCAGCCGTGATGTTGACAAGAAACACCAGCATCAGCGTATCCACCGTCGTGAACCCCATCACTTCAGCGGCATACACCGCCGAGAGCGTGATCACGACGGCAATGCCCGACTGATAGAGAAAGCCGCAGAGCGAAAGCCAGGCAAAATCTCTGAAGCGTCCAAGGCTTTTGAGCGTGCTGCAAATTTCTCGAAAGCTCTGACCGGCGAGCGTCCAGAGACCATCCGCGGACTTTAATGCCCCTAAGCTCGACGCTCGCGGCTGAGCCCGCTCCTTGAGAAAGAGGAAAATCGGCGCGGCAGCAACGGCGAAAACAAGGGCCGTAATGAGCATGGTGCCCGCGATGCGCTCATCCATAGTGAGTCCCCAGCTGCCGCCCAGCTGCACCAGAGCGAGCGATGCACCCAAGGTAACCAGTCCGCCGCAGTAGCCGAACGACCAACCCCAGCCGGACACTTTGCCGACGGCCTCCGGACGAGCGATTTCCGGCAGGAAAGCCGAATTAAGGGTTTCGCCGACGTTGTAGCCAAGGTTCGAAAGAATCACCATCACGGCCGCCAGAACAATCGTTCCCGGTCCGCAGAAGGCGAGTCCTGCAGTGCCGAGAATGCAGATCGCCGTCGCCCCGAAAAGCCAGCGCTTTTTTTGCGCCGAGGCATCAGCGATGGCGCCTACGACAGGCATCACGAAAATGCCGACCGCATTGCTCACCGCAATAATGAGCGTCCAGAGAAAGGTCGCCCAGGGGGCATCAGCGGCCACAACGCTCACAAAGTAAGCGTTGAAGACCGCCGTGAGCACCACCGTGGTGTAGCCCGAATTGGCAAAGTCAAAGGCCGACCAAGCCCAGACTTCTCTGCGGGACACCCCCGGCATCAATGCGCTTTTATCAATCATTTTTCGAGAATATCGTTGGAGTCATCTTCAATTGGGGTCTTTGCAAGTTTCCGCCGGGAGCGGATTGCGGATCAGTCCCTGCAGATGTGTAAAGACGCTTCGCGCGAGTGAACGGAGCTCATAGCCGCCCTCGAGCACGCTGACCAGACGCCCTTCACAATAAGCGAACGAAGCTTCAACGAGCAGACGCGTCACGCAGGCATAGTCCATTTCACCAGCCTTAAGCTGTGCAATCCGCTCTTCACAATGCGCGTCAAATCCGGCCGAGAGAATCATCAGATCCGGCTGAAACTTATCGATTTCGGGCAGCCAAACGTTCTCCACCACATTGCGGATATCCTCTCCGCCGGCACCGGCCGGGAGCGGTGAAAGGACGGCATTGCTCGGCGTCGGCTCCATGCGTCTGTGCGGAAAAAGCGGCCATTGGAAAAGCGACAAAAACCGAACCCCAGGGCGGTCCGCCAGTATTTCTTCCGTGCCGTCGCCGTGATGTGCGTCGAAATCAAGCACCATCACGCGCTCGGCTCGCCAGCGCTTTTGCGCCCAGAGCGCGCCGATGGCCGCATTGTTGAGGTAGCAAAAACCGCTCGCGCGGCTGCGGGACGCGTGGTGTCCGGGCGGCCGAACGGCGCAGAAGGCATTTTTAACTGACCTTCCGTAGATAGCATCCACCGCACGCGCCACGGCGCCCGCTGAAGCCATCGCACAGCTGAAGGTATCCTCACCCACCCGGGTATCGGGTTCGGTAAAGCGCTTAAGCGCCTCGGGGTCGCCCAGCGAAGCGTGTTCAAGATCGTCAACGTATTGGGAATCGTGCGCGAGCAGCACCGCTTCGCGCGGAGCCGGACCGCATTCAACACGCCGCACGCGCCCTTCCAAGCCTGCAAGCATCAGTCGGGCCTCAATCGCTTCAATACGATCCGGTGACTCAGGCGCATCATCAAGGGGATTGGGCAGCCCGACGAGCTGATGCGTGAAATAACCTGTCGGCAGGAGTCTCCAGTCTTTTGGGAGCGTATCTGGCATGCGTTTATGGAGCTGAGGAATCTGCATCATCGCTTCGGGTGGAGCTGCGCGGATGCAGTTTCGCTCTGCAAAGAGTTGGTAGTGCCGAAAGGCTAGCACATGAGCGCCGCCGCTCTTGAAACACCGCAAAAGACTTCAAATCTGCATAAGCTCCGAAACATTTTCGCCAGAAACGTATAACAGCCGCTTCACGCTGCCCCGCTACAATGCGCCGAAGTATTCCGTCTTCTTTGAAGTTCCGCTGATGTCTAATATTCTGCGCCCGCTGCCTTACGCCTCGCGCCTCATGCTCCTCTTCACCACCTTGTGCGCGCTGTCGGCCTGCACCACGGTGAAGTCAGCTCCACCCACTCCTGAGACGACAGACACAGGAGCAGCGCCTGCGGCTGCCGCTGCCGCGCCGAAGGAAACACCGGCCTCTATCCCTGCAGCCGCGCCGGCAGCATCGACGTCTTCTAAGCCCGCTGAAGCGCCAAAAGCGCCCGCGCCGCGCATGCCGACAAAATCCGCAGCCGAGTCCGTAAAGGGCAGTCCCGCAGCAAGCGACTATGTGGAACGCACTGATGTGCAGGAATACCTCAAGGACATTTCGAATAAACAAGGCATTCCGCTCGAATGGCTGATGAATGAAGTGGCGCTCGCTCGCTATTCGCCTTTGTCCGAGCGCTACACGACGCCGCGTCCCAATGCAGACAAGAAGACGACGGCGGAAAAGAACTTTCTACTTTACGAACGCAATATCGTCAATGCCGAACGCATTGAGCGCGGCACCGCCTTTCTGCGCGACCACCAAGAAGTCTTTGCGCGCATTGAAGAGGAGTCCGGCGTCAGCCGTTATGCCGTAGCCGCCATCATCGGAGTGGAATCGATCTATGGCCGCAATATGGGGCGCTTCCGCGTGCTCGACGCCTTGATGACGCTCTCCTTTGACTACACGCGGCGAGCCAAGTACTACCGCTCGGAACTTACCGATTTCCTCGATTTCTGCTGGAAGCAGCAGATTTCTCCGGTCTCCGTCACCGGTTCTTTCGCCGGCGCCATGGGGCTCGGTCAGTTCATGCCGGCGTCGCTTCGCGCTTACGGCAAGGATGGTGACGGCGACGGTCACATCGACGTGGTGAATTCCCCTGCCGACGGCATCGCTTCAGTAGCCAATTACCTGGCGGTGCACGGCTGGGTACGCGGTGAACGGCCGCTCTATCGGGTATCCGCTACTGACGCCATATTCAAAGCCACGGGCTCAGGCGGCATTAAAACGCATACCACCGCCGGCGCGCTCTATAAGGCGGGCGTAAAGCCGCTCGAAGCCATTCCGCTCAAAGACGATGAACCGGCGCTTCTCGTTGATCTGCCTTGGATCAAAAGCAACAACGAACGCGGCGTCGACTACTACCTCGGCACGGGTTCCTTTGCAGCCATTTTGCGCTACAACCGAAGCTACTTCTATGCTGCGGCAGTGTCTTTGCTCGCCTCAGAGCTTGAAGACCGCGATGCCCAATACCTTGAGGCCGTCCAGAAGCGCGCTCGCCAAGCGATCGGTGAATCACCCGCAGCGCCCGAAGCCGATAAGCCCTTAGAGCCAGTCCTTCCGCCAAACGACCAACAGAATTAGCACAATCGTCCGGCATGAATTAAAGCCAGAAGATCTTCACCGCAGCACCGCGCCGCGAAACTCATTGCAGAGGTCCATCATGCATTGCGTATCCGTCTACCGAGACCAAATGTCAGCGCTTCGCCGCCGTGTTCACCGACGCCCCGAAGAAGGCTGGACCGAATTTGAGACGACAGCACTGATTGTCAATCATCTGCGCAGCCTTCAATTCGAAGTCCGCTGCGGACGTGCCGTCATCCATCCAGACTTCGTCATGGGACGCGATCCTCTTCTCGTCGCCGAGGCGATTGCCCGAGCCAAAAGGCAAGGCGTCAGTGAAGAGCTGCTCAGCGAACTCGACGGCTTTACCGGCGCCGTTGGCATTTGGGACTCTGGGCGGCCTGGCCCCGTCACCGCTTTTCGCTTCGACATTGACTGCGTGCAGGTCGGCGAAACATCCGATCCGGCTCACGAAGCCAATGCCGGCGGTTATGCCTCGCAACGCCCCAACCTCATGCATGCCTGCGGTCATGACGGTCATCTTGCGGTCGGGCTTGGCGTCGCACAGTGGATTAAGGACCACGCAGACCAACTCTGCGGCAAGATCAAACTGGTTTTTCAACCGGCCGAAGAAGGAACCCGCGGTGCTCAGCCCATGGCCGAGAGCGGCATTCTCGATGATGTGGACTTCATTGTCTGTACGCACATCGGCTCAAGCGTCCCGCTGCATCAGGTTGCCGTCTGCACGCACGGCTATCTGGCGACGACCAAACTTGATATTTATTTTGAAGGCGTGCCGGCCCATGCCGGCGCTAATCCTGAAAAAGGCCGCAGCGCACTCATGGCAGCCTGCTCCGCCGCCATGATGCTCGTCGGCATTCCTCGATCCGGCGAAGGCGATACCCGCATCGCTGTGGGACGCCTCACAGCAGGCGAAGGCCGCAATGTAGTTCCTGTTCATGCACGCCTGCAAATCGAAACACGCGGGTCTACTGCAGATGTCAATCGCTATATGGTTGACTGCGTGAAGCGCATCACGGCAGGCACTGCGCTCGCATACGACGTCAAATCCCGAATTGAAAAAGTCGGCGAAGCCTCTGAACTGATCACCGATCAGGCCGTGACAGACGACCTGGTGAGCATTGCGCGCGCAGCCCCAAGCATTGAAGCCGTCGAGCTCTGGGACGACATCCGCGGCAGCGACGACTGCACGATTCTCATCAATCGAGTCCGCGCGCACGGCGGCAAATCCGGCTATTTCCTTTTTGGCTGCAATCAAAACGGGCACCATCGTTCTGACTTTGCCATTCAGGATGAGGAAAGTCTTCCGGCAGCCTTTGAACTCTTTACCGGATTTCTAGAGCTTAAGAACGGTTTGAGAGCCACATGCGTTTGATTTTTTTAAGCGCCGGGATTCATCCTATTGAATAAATTTACCGTTTTTGCGCTGTTCCTATAGGGCTGAAGATGAGTTACCTCCTGTGATATGCAAATACTATTTTTACTAGTTTATTGATAACATTATTTCTAGTATATATACGTATATAAGTCTGCATTTGCAGTCTTCCATTTGTATGGCTCAATGGATAGATTTGCATTTAGTCATGAAGTAAGCATTATTCCCTACTATTCTATGCGTAGGACTGAGTGATACCATCATTTCAAGTTCAAAGAGTCGGACGACGGGGCAACTCTTGAGGAGTCGGAGGCGCCGCAGACTGACATCCCCCTTTAACTGCAGGTCTGACCGTCTGCCCAACTCGATGAACTGCGGCTCCCGGCAAATCAGCCGGTGAATGCTGCGGCTGAGGCTTCATGACCAGCTTCACCGAAGATCTCCGTGAGGTCTTCCGGAGGCGAAGGCTCAGCCCTGCGGCAGCGGACCGCGATGACTTCCCGCTTTTCAAAGCGGACCGCTGATCACAAAATCCGCATTCGAATGAAAGGCGAATGCATTCGGAAAAACTGGCTGTTTCTCAATCATGCTGTTAGGCGTCCTGCTCGGCGTTGCCGCCGGTGCCCTCTGGGGGCTCATCTACATCGCCCCGCTTACAGTCCCCGAGTACAACCCTGTGCTCGTGGCACTGAGCCGCTTTATTGCATTCGGCGTTATTTCGCTCCCCTTCCTCTGGGTCTTCCGCCGAGAACTGAAAGCTTTCACGCGCGCCGACATTTGGGAGTCCTTCAAGCTGCCGCTCTTAGGCAATGTGCTCTTTTACTGTCTGCTGACGATCTGCATTCGTCTGGCCGGCGCGCCGCTGGCCGGCATGTTTATGGCGGTCATTCCCGTGCTGGTGGCCATCGCCTCCAACATCCGCTATGCGGGTTCCAAGTCAGCCGTTGCCTGGAGCAAAATTCTTCCGCCGCTCGCTGTGATTTTCTTTGGTCTGATCGTTGCAAATCTGACCGAGTTTGAGCGCGCTGCTGCCGCCTCTGCTGAGGGCGGCATGCAGTACTGGATTGGAGTGGGCTTCGGCTTGGCTGCCGTTGTCTCCTGGACGTGGTTCTCCATCATGAATGCCGAATGGCTGCTCAATCACCCCAAGCACAATGCCGCAGCGTGGACGGCGCTTCAGGGCGTGACGGTGCTGCCTTTTGCCGCCTGTCTCTTCGGCATCCTCGCCTGGCCGGCGGGCTTGATGGATACCGGCATCACGCTGATGGGCGCTGCGCCGATGAAGTTTCTGGCCGTAGCGCTCGGCATCGGTCTGCTCTGCTCTTGGGTCGCCATGATCTGCTGGAACAAGATGAGCCAGATTCTGCCTGCAGCCTTGGGCGGACAGCTGATCGTGTTCGAATCCGTCTTCGCGGTCATTTATGCCCTGATGTGGCGCGGCGAAATGCCGACGCTGTCGATGACGATTGGCTTCGTTATCTTGATGGGCGGCGTGCTCGGTTCGCTTCGCGTCTTCCAGAAGCACACGGAATCCTCGACCGACGATACCCCCGAACACACTCTCAGGACTGCGGGTGTTGCCAACCATGCCGAACTTCAGGCGGAAGGCACCCACGACAATTAACTGCCCCGAGCTCTTCTTGAGAAACTTCAGAGGCGGAATGGATCCATCCCGCCTCTTTTGATTGGCGCATCCCATCTGAAGCGCCTAAGCCGCAGTCTTCGAGCCGCTGGCTGGACTTGGTCATCCGCCGCCGGCAAATATCAAAGCGCGGCAGCAATCTCCACCTTAAGTGTGCCCACTCCGTTCACACCGCCCTCCAGACGGTCGCCCACCTGTGCTTCAGGCACATTGACCGGAGCGCCGGTGAAGATAACGTCGCCCGGACGAACTTCCCAATAGCGGGAAATGAGCGCAATGAGCTCCGCGGGCGGGACAATCATGAAAGCCGTGCTGGCCGACTGCTTTTTCTGATTGTTCTGATAAAGGTAAATCTCGGCCGGCGCCGGCATCGGCGTGCGATAGGCTGGGCGCACATGTGAAACAGGGGCGCCTCCGTCGAGCGTCTTCATTAAGTCCCAGGGACCGCCCGCCGGAAGATCTTCAGGCGCAAGGCGGCGCGTGAAGTCAAACCCTACGCACCATCCCCAAATGCACTCTTGAGCTTCTTCAACGGAAAGATTGCGTCCGCCCTTATGGAGGCACGCCACCAATTCGAGCTCCGGCACCATCCTGGCGGTGCGAGCCGGCATGGGCCAGCGATAGACTTCCCCGTCAGCAACGGGGTGAATGGAATCGGACGACTTCATAAAAAGAGGCGGTACAAAGCCCGCAGCCGCTGCGCGCTGCTTTTCATCGGCCGCATAGTTCTTCGCGGCGCCGTAGACGCGGTTGACAGGGAAAAATTCATAACGTTCATCCTGCACAGGGATGACGGCTTGAGGCGGCGGAGCGAAGAGAAATGGCATAAGGATGCGATCCTTCGAATAGGACGGCTGAAAGTTGAGGAACATCATTTTAGACCGGCTCAGCACTTGCGCGGCGGCGCTCCGCGAGCCGATTCCCGCAGTCGGCCTGGAGCACATTTCGGGGATCAGCCGTTCACCGCAAAAAGCGGCTGAAACCTCAGTCTTTCGCACTATCACGCATCGGCGGCAAACTACTGCGACAAATCCGAATGAGCACAATGCTCTGCGGCCGCTACAATGCAGGATGCTTCAATTTAGACGCTCTGCCGGGCATAAACGTTTACTCGGACCAGCGTTTTTCCCCTGAAACGGACATTCATTCAAAAAGATGACATCGCCGCAAATGCCGCGCCGCGAAAGCCTCGCCTCGATTAGTCAACGCCGCCTGCAGGCGGTGAAGTCCAAGAGCATCTATGTGCTCCCCAACGCCTTTACTGCCGCAGCGCTCTTTGCGGCTTATTACGGCATTATCCAAGCCATGAACGGGCATTTTTCAGAAGCCGCCATTGCGGTCTTCTTTTCAATGCTCTTTGACGGCATGGACGGCCGTGTCGCTCGTCTTACGCATACGCAGAGCGAATTCGGCGTTCAGATGGACAGTCTCGCCGATGCCGTGAGTTTCGGCATCGCTCCTGCGCTCATCGTCTATGAATTCGCACTCGTGGAAATGGGCAAAATCGGCTGGGCAGTCTCCTTCGTTTATGCGCTCTGCGCACTTTTGCGCCTGGCCCGCTTCAACTGCAATGTGGGCGTGGTGAGCAAGAACTATTTCCAGGGACTCCCTTCCCCTGCAGCCGCTGCCTTGGTCTGCGGCTTTGTGTGGCTCGCGGTTGAAAACCGTCTGCCCGATTGGCTTTTGCCGCAGCAGGGCACCATCGCTGCAGTTGTAACGCTTTACGCTGGTCTGACCATGGTGAGCAATGCGCCGTTCTTCTCTGGGAAGAGCTATGCCGTCGTCCGCACGATTCCTTTCTGGGTGATCATTGTCTGCGCAGTGCTTTTCATCATTATTTCCAGCAACACGTCGCTGTCGATCTTCATTCTTTTCTGTCTTTACGCACTTTCCGGTTTCGTTTATGAATTCTGGTGTTGGTGGCGCGGTCGTCCGAATCCGATTCAGGCTGACCTTGCCGCCCAGCAGGCAGCCCTTGACGCTGAAGCAGAAAACGAATCCTGTCCAACCTGCAGCAGCACTGCGCAAAAGCAGTGATTTTTCACAACTCCGCGCCTCTTTCCGTGCTGTAGCTTGACTTTCCCCTGCAGCACGGTGTAAACCATGAGCGATGCTCCAGCGCTGTCGCTCCGGCTTATCTGAGCCACCAAAGACAGAGAGGACGGAACTTCTTACAAATCACCGAACGCCCGAAGTCACCAAATGAACGAAGACACCGCTTCCTCCACAATGTTTGAAGATGTGGTCACAATGATCCGCATTCTGAGCCTGATCCCTCAGGACAGATGGACCACTGTCGCCGAAATACATCAGGAACTTGAAGACCGCGGTGTTGAGATACACCGCCGCACACTTCAGCGCTACCTGAAGACGATCAGAGATCACAGCGATGTTTTCCCCATTCATGTAGAGACTTCAGGGAAACCGTACGGCTTTTGCTGGGATCCGCAGAGCGCAGGGTTTCATCTGCCCCAGCTCGGCGTGGAGCAAATGCTGCTGCTTCGCATTGCTGAGGAGCGGCTTCAGAGCCATCTGCCGCCGCAAGCCATCACCCCGATTCGGCCTCTTCTGCGTTCAGCCCGCCGTGTCATTAAGTACGATGATGAAACGGAAGGCACATGGCTGCGTAAAGTCAAGGTGCTCGAAGACGCTCAGTCCTTCCAGCCGCCGGTCATTCGTCCCGGCGTTTTATCTGCCATTGCTGACGCGCTCTTCATTGATCACAAAGTTTTGCTGCGCTGCCGTTCGGCGCGCAGCCGCAATACCGAAGTTATCGTGCGCCCGCTCGCCATTATCCAAAAGGGCGTGCGCACCTACCTCGTCTACCAAACCGATGCCGGCGACTTTCAGCACATAGCGCTTAATCGCCTGGATGCGGCCGAACTGATGCAGGATGCTTTTGAACGTCCAGAAAATTTCGACCTGGAAGACTATTCGGCCAAAATCCGCCTCAACGATGCCCGCGGCAAAGCGATGCGCCTTTCCATTACGTCTGATGACCCTGAATTTGTGCGCATCCTCTCCGAATCGCCCTTTAATCAGACGCAAAAGATTGAAGATGCACCCGGCAAGACCGGCAGTTGGGTGATCACGGCTGTCGTTGAAGATTCTCTGCTTCTTGACGGCTGGCTCGCCGAGCACCGCGGCTCCATCATCTCGTCGACCAAGACTGCGCTGCGGCAGGAAGAAGCCACTGCGATGCTCTTGACGCCGCAGGCTGAAAACAACGCAGAAAAGCGCTCGAGCCGACCGCGTGCCGCTCGCACGCCTTCAGGCGAAGAAATCAACCTGACAGCGCCGGTACAGAAGTCCTACGAAGTAGCTGCGGCAGCGCTCAATTCCGGCGCAGAATTTGGTCTGGAGGTTCCGGCCGATTTAAAGAGTCCGAAAGCCGAATTCAACATCAAAGATCACGAAGCAACGGCCAAATGATGCTCTTAAACCCCTGAAAGGAGCATTCGCCGTATCCAGCAAAAATCCCCGCTCAGTCATCACTGGCGGGGATTTTGCATAAATGAAAACGGGTGTGCCGACAGACACCAAGCCCCAAGCACATCAAAGACGCGCGATCGTGGAGGAAACCCCCGTCATCTTGTCGCCGATCTGAGCAACAATTTCGGCGTCAGCCGGCAGATACACGTCAACGCGGGAACCAAAACGAATAAAGCCATAGCGCTCGCCGCGGGCTAGTTCCTGGCCGATCGTCGCATAGCAGATAATGCGGCGAGCCACCAAGCCCGCCACCTGAATAAACGTGATGCGGCGGCCGTCAGCCATACGCACCGTCACGGCGTTGCGCTCGTTTTCTGTGCTGGCTTTGTCGAGGTCAGCATTCACGAAAAGACCGGGCGTATAGGTCACTTTCTCGACCACACCCGCAACCGGAGACTTCTGGCTGTGCACGTTGAAGACGTTCATGAAGATGGAAACCTTCACAGCATCTTCACCCGTTTCCGGATTCGTGCACTTTTCAACTTTGCAGACACGTCCGTCCACAGGACTCACGACGGCCCGAGGATCTTCAGGCGCTTCGCGAGCCGGATCCCGGAAAAACTGGAAAGCAAACACCAGGAACACGAAGAAAAGGAACGTGATGATTCCGAGGTCAAGCATCCAGCTCACGATGACGGCGATCAGAGCTCCCGCGAGAATAGGCCAGCCTTCACGGGCAATGATCGGATGGGGATAAATGCGGTTGGACAAGGATGAGCTCCTGATGGATAAGTTTAGTAATTCACTATTTTAAAAGGTCAAGCGCAACGTCGTCTCGACCCGGGAATTATTCAATTAGCGTTCAATCGAAAAAACGCCCGCAGCCAAAATGAGAGTGCGGGCGGCGGATCATACCGAGTTTTGTCACTTAGCTTGAATTTATTCCGTCTTTTCCTTTTCTCGATCAATCGGCCGGCGCGAGAAGATCCAGTCAATGAAGCTGCCTTGGCTGCGTGAGCTGAGAATAACTCGGCCGCTGCCGGAGAACTTAAGTACAAAACCTTCTCCGGTAAGCTGACTGCCAATCAATCGGCCGGCAAGACCGCTTCTTCCCGTCTGAAGCGTGATTTCATAGTCTAGCGATGCGTCCCAAGCGACCAGATGCCCGTTGTCGATCAAAAGCGGACGGTCGGGCGTCACCTCCACTTCTTCCAAAGAGCCGAAACCCGAGACTGCCAGCGTGCCGGCACCTTCGGCCTTCATAATAAAGAAGCCGCCGCTGTCGGACAAAATCGCCCGTCCCAGCCCCTGAGCCTTGGCTGAAATGTCAATGCCGGCCGTTGCCGCGAGAAAGCAGCCGTCGGCAATCATCACGCCGTCATCCTTGACATCCAGGACCTTGACGCCGCCCGGCAGGCTTGGCGCTAAATAAGCGGTGCCGGCCTGATCCTCGGCGGCAATCCACTGCTGAAAAAATGTTTCGTCGTTGAGGAATTTGCGCGCGAGCGACTTGAAAAAGCCTCCGCGGGTCTTGCCTTTCAGGATCAATCCTGCATCCATCATCACCATTGATCCGCGCTCCGCGGCGACTTCGTCGCCGGGATCGAGGTCAACGCGCAAAAGCGGATCAATACCGGCCTGTGCAGTGAACTTTGCCATCTCCCAATTGCTCCAGCGCTAAGCATTAAGGCGTGATACGCACGGTAAGGCTGACGGTCAGAGCGGTGTCTGCAGAACCTGCGCTCACCACCGCTTCAGCGGAATCATTGGCCGCCGCAGCACGCATCATCATGGGCTGCGCATAGTAGCGCGGAGAAGGACCGGCTGCGCCGGAAACCTGAATACCCTCAATACGTACGTTTTTCTCTTCGAGCCCAAGTGCCTGAGCTGCTGTCACAGCACGCTCCGTCGCACGCTTCACCGCTTCGGCAAGGAGCTCATCCTGCGCGGCTTCCCGAACCGCACGAGAGACGGAGAAAGTGACGCCGTCATAATTCATGCTCTTGCCCGCAGCGCTCATCACCGCCGACGCAAGCTTCAGGTCGCGAACAGTGACGCGCAGCGTCTGCCGTGCACCCCAGGCTGCGATTTCAGAGGTTTCTCCTTCTTTGGCCCGAGTTCTCACCGGCCAAGTTGAAAAGTCCGCGGTCTGAACCTCGACTTGCCCGGCAGGCGCATTGATGGCATTGAGCGCGGCAATCGCGGCGTTGCCCGCCTTAATGATTTCGTCACTGGCGTCCTGTGCCTGCGGGCGCTGAGCTTCCGCCGTAAAGGTGATCACCGCTTGATCATTGGCCAGCAGTCGATTGGCTTCGCCCGTGACCGTCATAACGAGTCCTGCGTCAGCCACTCGCGGCATGGCATAACCCGAAAGCGGCGCAGCCAGCGCCAAAGCAGCCGCAGCTGCACACGAAACCTTCATCCATTGTTTCTGCATGATTGATGGCCTTTCAAACTGGGTGGTAAAGCAGAGTGCGAAATAAGTGACTCAAGCGCATCTCTTTATATTCATCCTATCGAAGTCCTGTGACGCTTATCGTTTGCAAATGAAACTTCAATAGACAAGGGCTGAAGCAACAACGCTTCTGCATGGTCTAGTTACAATTGCCGACCTCGTTTATCTGTACGCACTGCTTTTGCCGTTCACCATGTCCGTCCCAACCTCTTCTGCCCAATGGAGCTCCAGGCTCGGCTTTATCCTGGCCGCTGCCGGTTCAGCGATTGGCCTCGGAGCCATATGGAAATTCCCATATTGGGCAGGTGCCAACGGCGGCGCTGCATTCATCCTGCCCTACATTCTCTTCACCTTTACGGCGGGCGTCGTGTTGGTCATGGCAGAACTAGCGCTCGGCCGATCCGGCCGCGGTTCCGCGGTTGAAGCCATGCGCCGTGCCGGCGGCAGAGGTTTTGCGTGGTGCGGCGGCATGGCAGTACTCACGTCGTTTCTGATCCTTTCCTATTACGCCGTGGTGGGCGGATGGTGTGCGGCCTATCTCGCGGAAGCCTTGATGGGAGAGGCTGCATCCTCGGACCCTGAAGTGCTCAAAATGCGGTTCGGTGAGCTCGTGAGCTCGGGCGGGCGCAATATTGCCTGGCTTTTTGCCTTTTTGGCTGCCGTTTGCTTGACCGCTGTCTTTGGTGTTCACCGCGGCATCGAGCGGCTGTCCACCTGCCTGATGCCGATCTTCTTCCTCTTGATGATTGGACTCGCCGCCTATTCACTCCTGCTGCCCGGATCGGAGGCAGGACTCGCATATCTCTTTCAGTTTTCCTGGTCGACCGTAACGCCGCAGGCCATCTTGAACGCCATGGGCTTCACGTTCTTTTCGCTGTCTCTGGGCGCCGGCGTTCTCGTCACCTACGGCGCTTATGTCAATAAAAGCACGCGGCTGCCTGCCGCTGCCATGTGGGTAGCGATTCTTGCTCTTCAGGCAGCCATTCTGGCAGGGCTTGTCATCATGCCCGCTGTCTTTGCTTACGGCCTTGAGCCCGATGCCGGGCCCGGCCTCGTCTTCATCACGCTGCCCATGATTTTTGCGCAGCTCTCGGGCGGCAGCGTCGTAGCGGTGATCTTTTACTTCTGCCTCTTTGTGGCTGCGCTTACCTCTGCCGTCTCCCTGCTTGAAGTGGCCGTCGCCTTTTTGCAAAACGAATGCCGGTTCTCTCGTCGAGCCGCCGTTTTTCTCTGCTTTGCTGCGCTCTTTATTTTGGGCTCCGTTTCGGCGCTTTCCTTTGGCCCCTGGAGCGACTGCCTCATTTTCGGGCGCAGCATCTTTGACTTTCTCGACTACGTCTGCACAAACTTCCTGATGACTATCAATGGACTGGCCGTTGCTTTTGTGGTCGGATGGAAGGCTTGGCCCAAGGCCATGAAGGAACTGAGCACCTGTTCGCCGGAAAACGGCGTCGTGACCAAAGGCACGCTTTCAGCCATTGGCTTCGGTCTGCGCTGGCTTGCGCCTCTCATGGTGCTGGCATCGTGCTGGCAGGGGCTTGAAGCGTGAAGAAGTTCAGCCGCTCACGACCCCTTATGACGGACTGCCGGCAATCCTTTCAAGCAGAGAAAGTTTCTCAACCATTGTCCCGACAACTCTTTCTCTAAGACTAAAGCGCCAATGGGTTCAGGTTCCCTGAGCATAAAGTCGCCTAATATTGCCTACACGCATGAGACCATCATCAGGCCGGCTCCGCCTCGGAACGCCTTGATTCTGTCTATGCAATTCAAATAACCATCCAAAGAACATCATGGCTCAAGAACGCATCACCTGGACGAGCCGAATCGGCTTCGTTCTCGCTTCTGCGGGCGCCGCCGTCGGTCTCGGCGCCATTTGGAAGTTCCCCTATATGGCAGGCACGAACGGCGGCAGCGTCTTTGTCCTGCCCTTCATTCTGCTCACCTTCACCGTCGGACTTGCACTCCTTATCGCTGAAGTCGTTCTCGGACGTCTCGGCAAGGGCGGCATCGTCACAACCTACCGGCGCTTAGCCGGACCCGCCTTTCTGCCGGCAGGGTATCTGGGCGTTCTGACCGGTTTTCTGGTGCTCTCCTTCTATTCCGCCATCGGCGGCTGGACTTTGTCGTACTTCTGCGAAGCACTGGTGGGACAGGGCCTGATCACCGACCAGTCGCAGCTCGGAGCTCACTTTGGCGAATTCACTGCCAACCCTGTGTTGGCACTCGGCTTTCAGTGGCTCTTTTTACTCCTCAACGGTCTGATTGTTGCCTTTGACGTCACAAAGGGCATTGAGCGCGTGAGCAAGATCCTGATGCCGCTCCTTTTCTTCATGATGCTCGCCATCATCATCCGCGGTCTCATGCTTCCCGGGGCATGGGCCGGCGTGGAGTTCCTTTTCAAGTTTGACCCGCAGGCCTTCACCTTCTCCGCGCTCCTGCAGGCCATGGGCTTCACATTCTTCTCGCTCTGCGTGGGCTGCGGCTGCATGATGACGTACGGCAGCTACTTGGATGACAAGACCAACGTGCTCCGCTCCTGCTCCTGGATTGCTTTCCTTTCCGTGATCGCCTCCATCATGGGCGGCCTCATGATCATGCCGTCGGTCTTTGCCTTTGGGCTGGATCCGACTGCCGGTCCGGGCCTCACCTTCATCACCATGCCTGCGGTCTTCGCGCAAATGCCGATGGGACAGCTCTTTGCCGTGATGTTCTATCTCTGCCTTGCAGTCGCGGCCATTACGTCGTCAGTGTCGATGATTGAAATTCTCGTCTCCTACCTCGTTGACGAACAAAAGATGTCGCGGCCGAAGGCTGCTGTGCTCTCCACCATTGCTCTCGCCGTCGTGGGCATTCTGCCCTGCCTCTCGTTTGGCCTGCTGAGCGACGTAAAGATGTTCAACGGCCGTACCTTCTTTGACGTCTTTGATTTCTTTACGAGCAATCTGTCGCTGCCCCTTGGCGGCTTGGTGATCCTCTATCTGGCGGGCTACACCTGCTGGGACCGCGTCAAGAATACGGCGCCGGAAAAGTGGCAGTGGCTGCTGAAACTCATGCTTCGAGTGTTCTCCCCTATCCTCGTTCTCGTGGTTCTTATCTCGGGACTCATCTAAAATCAAACTTCTGCGTACGGCCTGCAAGCAGATTGTCTGCTTTTGCAGACCGTGCGCCAGATCAATGATGGATAGGCGCGGAGCGGCTCATCACCGCTCCCGTTTTTTATTTTTCCCGCAGATTATTCTCATGCCTCAGACATCCTCACGCTCCGCCTGGACCTCGCGATTAGGCTTCATCCTCGCCTCAGCAGGCTCTGCCGTGGGGCTTGGCGCCATCTGGAAATTCCCTTATATGGCGGGCACGAACGGCGGCTCGATCTTCATGCTGCCGACGATTGCTTTTTCGCTCACGATCGGTCTTGCGCTCCTCATTGCAGAAATGAGCATGGGCCGTGCCGCACGAGGCGGCGCCGGAACGGCCTACTTAAAGCTGGGCGGGCGCGCTTGGTCAGTGATCGGCTTTATTTCAGTAGCCACCGGCGCATTGGTGCTGGCTTTTTATTCCGTCGTGGGCGGCTGGTGCACGCATTACTTCATCGAATCCATCATGGGCCGCGGCATCACGGACGATCCGGCCGCAATGCGCAGCGCCTTTGAGGCCTTTGCAGCCGATCCCGTACAGTCCGTCATGGGGCATGTCATCTTTCTCACCACGACCGCAGGCGTTGTGCTTTGCGGCGTCGAACGCGGCATTGAACGAGTCGGCAAGATTCTCATGCCGCTCCTCTTCATTTTGATGCTCATCCTGATCGTGCGCGGATTAATGCTTCCCGGGGCCATTGAGGGCGTGAAGTTTCTTTTCATGCCTGACCCGGAGGCTTTTACGGGTGAAGCGCTCCTCAATGCCATGGGCTTTGCCTTCTTCTCACTTTCAGTGGGATCCGGATCGATGATGAACTACGGCAGCTACTTGTCCGACAAAGTGAACGTCGGCACCTCCACCGCCTGGATTGTAGTGCTCGCCGTGATGTCCTCTATTCTCGGCGGCCTGATGATCATGCCGGCCGTTTTTGCCTTTGGTCTGACGCCGGATGCCGGTCCGGGACTGACGTTTGCCACCATGCCTGCCGTCTTCAGTCACCTGCCGATGGGCGGACTTTTCGCCGTGGCGTTTTACGGCTGCCTTTTTGTAGCAGCGCTCACATCGGCCATCTCCATTCTGGAAATGGTTTCGCAGCACTGCGTCGACCGCTGGGGATTTACGCGTCGCACCGCCGTGCTCACCGTTTCGACGGTGCTCGGCATCATCGGCGTCTTCTGCGCGCTCTCCTTCGGGCCGCTTTCAGACTGGAAGCTCTTTGGGCGCACGCTTTTTGATCTGCTCGACTACGCCACATCCAATATCGGCATGCCGATCGGCTGTGTCGGCATCGGTCTGGTGGCCGCCTGGGTAGCTTGGCCGACCATCCGCAAGCAGCTCGAAATGAACGCCAAATGGTCTGCGGCAGGTCTCAAAGCCTTCAGGATCCTTGCGGGGTGCGCAGCCCCCATTCTCATCCTCATTGTCGCCGCCAAAGGCGCCGGACTCTTTTAACATAAGCACGCTCACGCAGATCCGCCTAACGGCAGAGAACCTCGGTGCGTGAGAACGCTTGTGCCTCTGACAAGCCTTAAAACAACTAGGAATTGCTTCTCCATGTCCACCCATACGCCAGCAACCTGGGGCACGCGCCTCGGCTTCATTCTGGCTTCCGCAGGCTCCGCAGTCGGTCTCGGCGCCATTTGGAAGTTCCCCTACATGGCCGGTACGAACGGCGGGAGTGTCTTCATGCTCCCCTACATCTTCTTCACGCTGACGGTGGGCGTGGCGCTCCTTCTCGCAGAATTCGCAATGGGCCGAGCCGGCCGCCGCGGTGCGGTGGGCAGCCTTAATCGGGCTGCCGGCAAACCTTGGGGGATCTTCGGCGGCATCGGCGTCTTTACGGTGTTCCTCATCCTCTCGTTTTATTCCGTGGTAGGCGGCTGGTGCATCAAATATCTTTGGGATGCCATGCTGGGCATCGGTCTGACCACTGACGCCAAAGTTTTGAACGCCAATTTCGGCAGCTTCGTTTCCGACATGGTCTCCTCCTACGGCTATCTGCTGCTTTTTCTCTGCCTGACAGCCTACGTTGTCATGAACGGCGTACAGCAGGGCATTGAAAAGATCGCCAAGATTCTGATGCCGCTTCTATTCATCCTGATGGTGATCCTCATCATCCGCGGTGTGACGCTGCCGGGCGGGTGGGCCGGAGTGGAATTTCTCTTCACTCCGCGCTGGGAAGACTTCAACGGCACAGCGCTCTTTAATGCAATGGGCTTTTGCTTCTTTTCGCTCTCGCTCGGCGCCGGCACCATGATCACCTACGGGTCCTACCTCAACCCGAAGGCTGATCTGCCGTCCTCCGTGGGCTGGGTTGCCTTCCTGGCCATTCTTTCGTCCATCTTGGGCGGTCTGATGGTGATGCCGGCAGTCTTTGCCTTTCATCTGGATCCGACCGCCGGCCCCGGCCTCACCTTTGTAACGATGCCCGCGGTCTTTTCTCAGATGCCTCTGGGGCAAGGCTTTGCCGCAGCCTTCTACGCCTGTCTGACGGTTGCCGCCTTGACGAGTTCCGTATCCATGCTCGAAGCCTGCACGGCTCTCCTTACTCAGGAGGCCAATATTTCGCGCAAGAACGCGATTCTGCTCACGCTCGCGGGCTGCGCCATCGTGGGCTTTGCCGCCAACATGTCGTTCGGTCCCTGGAGTGACGTCAAGCTCTTCGGCAAGAACATTTTCGACATCCTCGACTACGTCACCTCCAACATCGGCATGCCGCTGTCGACTTTCGGCATTGCTATTGCCGCCGCTTGGGTCGCCTGGCCGGTCACGAGCCGCGAACTGCAGTCCGTGAAGCCGCTTTCGGACACTTCGCTCAAAGCTGCGCGCCTGCTCATCGGTGTCCTTGCACCGGTCTTCGTGGCGATCGTGGCGCTGGGCGGTATATTGTAATCGTCGAAAAATACTTTCTTTAATGAACGGCGAATGACCACTTCTCACCCGACTCCATCTTCACAGACGTCCGCAGCGGCTGAGCCGCCGGCTGCGGACGCTGCGCCTGAACCCAAACAAACAGTGCCCGATGCGAGTGACGCCGTGAGGGAACTGCTCCAGCGCGAATGGACTGCGCACAAATCTTTGTGGCTGGGCGCTCTTGCCTTGATGGCTGCAGTAGCCGTCGTCGGCGCCTGGCTGCAGGGAGCAGACCCATACTGGGCCGGCGCACTCTATAACCTCTGTACGATGGTGCTCCTCGCAGCGCTCTTTGGCTTTGCTGCGCTTGGACTGGTCTGGCGCACGGTGAAGCGCATGTCTGAGCGTCTTCACTTTGAAGCGCGCGGCAAATTTCAGCTTGAAGCCTCCCGAGCGCTCTTCAGACGCTCTGGGGTACTCGTCGGCATCGTCATTGCGGCAGAAGTCGTCATGTACGCGCTACGCCTTTGGGCCGCCCGCTGATGGGCCGCCGTCATGCGCCGGGGGCGACCGCTGAGCGTCCTGAAGTACTCACCGATGTGCTCATTACCGGCATCCACCCTTCGGGAGCCGGCATCGCGCGATTGAGCGACAACTCCAAGAGCAAAGATGTCCCGGAAATTCTCGTGCCCGGCGCACTTCCCGGTGCGCGAGGCGATCTTTTCTGGAACCCGCCCAAACCCGGCGGCCATTGGGGACTCGCCGTGGAATGGCGAGAAAGCGCTCCTTCGCCCGACGCGGATCCTTCCCGCTGCCCGCATGCTGCGTCGCTTAACGGCCAGCCCGTCTGCGGCGGCTGTCCTTTGGGGAGCCTGAAGTATTCCGCAGAGCTTGCTCTCAAAACCAAACTGCTCATTGAAGAGCCGCTCCGCCAGGCCGGACTCTGGCGAGAAGGATTGATTCAGCCGCCTTCGGGGCAGCCCGAAGCGTTTGCTCAGCATTTTCGCAACAAAGCTGTGCTTTATCCGAGCGTCATCGACGGCATCGGTCGTTTTGGCTACTACGCTGCACGCAGCCAAATACTTGTCCCGGCAGAAGACTGTCCGCAAACGCCCGTCTGGATGGAAGAAGCGGCTCGAACACTTGCGCCGTTTCTTAGCGAACCGGCACTTACGCCTGCTCCTGAAGCCGCAGTATCCAACGGCACTGGGGTGCTTCGCAGCCTCCTTCTTCGTGAAGCGCCGGGCAGCGGCGAGCGGATGGCAGTACTCGTGGTTCGAGCGCTGACGGCCGATCTGCTCGCCGCTAAAGAGAAGCTCATCGCGGCACTCGCCCCCTGCAAGCTTCAATCGCTCCTCATCAATGTCCACCCCACCCCTGGGAGCGCTGTACTGAGCTTTGCGCCGGACGCGCTGGTTGTCTGGGCGGGGCGCTCGAGCATTGAAGCCGAGCTGATGGATCTCGCCTTCACCTTGGGACCGCAGACTTTTCTGCAGGTCAATACGCCGCAGACGCCGGTGCTCTATGAAAAAGCGCTTGACGCTGCGGACGTACAGCCTGGGGATCAGATTCTCGACCTTTACTGCGGCGTCGGCACCATTACGCTCGCTGCCGCAAGACGCGCGGGGCCGCACGGCCGAGCGCTCGGCGTTGAACGCGTAGAGGCCTCTATTATCTGCGCCCGCGAAAATGCAGCGCGCAACAGTATCCCGCAGGCGGCATTTGCGGCTGAGCCGACAGAAACCTTCCTCTCGGCGGCCCTCAAAGAGGGCTTTCCCGAGGGCTTCAAACCCACGAAGATCATCGTCGACCCTGCTTATCAAGGCATGGCCGGCGGAGCCGCAAAAGCGCTTGCAGACCTTTTTTCGCTTCCAAACGGCCCCAAGCGGCTCGCTTACGTATCCTGCAACCCCAAGAGCTTTGCGCGTGACGCCAAGGAACTTGCTGCCGCAGGACTCACGCTCGAAAGCATCTCTCCCGTAGACCTCTTCCCCGGCGCCATGCATCTTGAGCTCGTTGCGGCGTTTTCCTGCAAAAAAACGCTCTCCGCAGCCTGACCTTTCCTAAGGCGGACTTGCGGGCCGAGCGCCGCGCTCCGCCGCCGTCAGCAGCTATTGACGATAGATCGTCTTATGCCACGCCTGCGGACTGCGGAAGAATTCCAGCGCCTTTTCCAGACTGCGCGTACGGAAAAAATCCGGCAGACTCTTGAGAATCGTCCGTCCATAGGCTTTGTCCGCCACTCGAGAGTCGCAGAGCATAAAGACGCCGCGGTCCGTTTCCGAGCGGATCAGCCGCCCAGAGCCCTGCTTAAGCGCGGTTACCGCTTCGGGCAGCGCCATCAGGGCAAAAGGACTTTTGCCTTGTTCACGAAGCGCATCGGATCGGGCGGCATAGACCGGGTCATCGGGCGGCGCGAAGGGGAGCTTGTCAATCACCACCAGCGACAATGCCTCTCCCTGCACATCCACTCCCTCCCAGAAACTCATGGAGCCCACCAGAATGGCGTTGCCGTGCTCGCGGAAGGCGTCAATGAGCGCCGCTTTGGGCATGTCACCCTGCACGAAAAGCGGATATGGGTTCCCAGCATGGTCGAGCAGCGCCCTGAGCTCCTCGGCCGCTTTGCTGACGGCCGCAAGTGAAGTACAGAGAAAAAATGTTCGGCCCTTGGCCGCGCAGACCAGCGGCCAGGCCGCATCGACCACCCGTCCGGCATGCTCAATGGTATTGGTGGGCGGCGGCAGCTGCGGCAGGTAAAAGCAGCCCTGCTCCCAATAGTTAAAAGGACTTTCCCACGTCCCGGCTTTGGCCTCCGGAATCCCTGTCTCAATCGCAAAGTGCGTGAAGTCTCCTGCAGTCGACAAAGTAGCCGAAGTGAACACCCACGCACCGCCTTCGGCTTCCCGCATCTGCCGGAATTCATCGGCAAACTTGAGCGGCGTATTGTTGAACCGCAGGCTCGAAGGCGCTGCGGAAATCCACTGCACGGCGTCTTTCTGGAATCGGAAGGCGCGTTGGGTTCCCCCTTGCGCTGCGTCTGCATCACCCTGAGAGTCAGTGCTTACTAACGTTTCTTCAAAGCCTTCAAAGGGAATGTCAGCCGCTTCTTCCGAAGCATCATCGGCTTCTCCCTCCAGGTGCATGAGACGCTTAAAAAGCGTTTCCCACTTCGCCATCTCCAGATCCACTTCGCAGGCATATTCACAAAGTGCATCCAGATCATCGCTGCGGTCTTTATTGGCTCTCATCGCTCGAATGAGCTGACCGAAAGCTGCGAGCATTTTGCCAAAAGGCTCAGTCAGCTCCTCGAAGCGCTCAATGGTCTTTACGGCGAGCCGGTCGCCCGGCTCGATGCCGATGCCTCGGGCGGCAATGACAAGATCGCGGGCTGTTTTCTGAACGGCATGGCAGAGCGCATCCCAATCCGCGCCGTCATTGGCATGACCGCGTCCGAGCGCACGCGCCTCGTCGGCAATCGACTCGAGCTGCCAGGTGGTAAAAGTAGTGCCAAAGAAGTCCGTCGCAATGCCCGGGAGCTGATGCGCCTCATCAATGACCGTGAGATCAGCGGCCGGCAGCATGCCGTCAATCTGCCCATTCGCCTCGCGCTTGAGCGCAAGCGAACTCAAAAACAGATGGTGATTCACCACAACGATTTGGCTTTTGAGCGCTTTTTCGCGGGCGGCGCGCACGAAGCAGTTTTCCCAATGTTCACACCGCTCTTTGCCTAAACAATTTTCCCGCGTACTCGTCACCAGCGGCCAGAGCGGATCGTCCTCGGGCACCGTCGGAAGCTCCGCGCGGTCACCCGTGGCTGAAATCGCCGCAAACCGCTTGATCTCCCGAAGCTTGCGGTAGCTGTCGCGCTCAGGCAGAAGGCCTTCGGATTCCGTCCGTTCAAGCCGATAAGGACAGACATAGTTGCTTCGGCCTTTGAGGACGGCTGTCGGCACATTGACGCCGAGCGCGGCCGAAAGCGCCGGTATGTCTTTGTTGAAAAGCTGATCCTGCAGCGGCTTGCCTGCGGTCGAAATCACGACCGTCGAACCCGAAAGCAGCGCCGGCACCAGATACGCAAAACTTTTGCCGGTGCCGGTGCCGGCTTCGGCCAGAAGCGTTTCCTTATTTTGAATGGCTTCGGCCACGGCCTGTGCAAACGCAAGCTGCCCCTCACGAGGCGTGAAGTTGGTCTGACGGCGAGCCAGAGGGCCGTCAGCCGAGAAAGCGAGTGCGGTGCGCTCTTCGAGCGGGCGAGCAGCGTCAAAGAGCTCCGCCCATTGATTTTTTTGGCTTGGAGAGGTCATGGACAAGCGTCAGAAATACTGCATCAGGTTGCTTTTGCGTTCCTTCTGATTGGCCTCATAGCGCTTTTGCGCAGCTTCGCGCTCATCCAAGCTCCTTTCGAACTGCTGCTGCTTGGCCTCACGATCCGCTTTGCGCTTGGCTGCGAGCTCTGCGGCTTCTTCCATGCGCTTTTGAGCTTCGAGCTGTTTTTGCGCGTAGTAGGCCTCGTTGGCCGCTTCGGCAGCGGCTCGCTCAGACGCCGCATCGTGAGGCATTTCACTGCCTGGAATCGGCGTCGGCGCCGCGACGTCTTTAACCGTCTTCCCGTTCATGCCGTGAGGGACCGAAGCGTCTTTAACCGTTTTCTTTTCCCATTCCACGGGAGCGGAAGGCTCTTTGACGGTCTTGGGCGCAATATCTATCGGCTGGCTGGGTGCCTTCACAGACTTAGGCGTAATGTGCATAGGCTCCGGAGGATCGGTTTTCACCGTCTTAGGCGCTATTTTCATGGGCTCCCGACGAGGTTCAAGCGCATTCTTTTCCTGTTCTGCGCGCATCTTTTCCACTCGGTCGAGACGGATGATTTCGTCTGCCGCCACAATGATCTCGCGGACCTCGCGTTCGCGGTCAAATGAAGCGCGCCGAGCGTCATCAATGCAGCTGTTGACAAAAAACTTTTTGCCGCACCAGCTGCGCTGGACAGCCAGCGCCTCTTCAATTTGCTTGAGCACGCCCTCAGCATCGCTCTTCACCTGAGCAGCCGTTTTCACTGAATCGATCGCTGAAGGCTCTTTCCAGCGTTCATAAAACGATCGATCCGCGAGCACCTTCTCGGCTTGTGCTGCGCGCGCCTCCAACACAGCTTCATCTTCGGGCGCGGATGCGGCCAAAGCCCCGCCAGCGGTCCATGCGTACAAAGCGCAGAAAACCGAAATCAGGGAGCGGGAGCTGCAAAGCGATTGAAGAGCGTAGCGCTTCATTCCAAATTCCTCAAAGAAGGCCATCGTATGAGTGCGGGCGACGCCATTTTAGCCGAGTACACGTCAATCTAAGACGCTGAGATCCATCGGATGCCGCAGGAGAACGCTGCCGCGTCTTTGAGCTGCGGCAGCAGAGGACGGGCAGCTTTTTAAAGAATCGTTGCTACGGCATCGAGCGGGAAGCGGGATTTCGGAGCGTCCGCATTCCAATCGTCGCTGCTGCGATAGCCGAGCGCGCAGGCCATCACCGATTTCTGTCCCTTGGCGGCAAGTCCGAGAATTTCGTCAACCTTCTCGAAATGCATGCCGCCCAATGTCGTGGCGTCAACGCCCATGCCGGCAGCTGCCAAGAGCAGGAAACCGAGCGCAATATGGCACTGGTTGGCGGCCCAGCATTCACCGCGGTCCGCGCCGGAGCAATAGGCCTTGACGCTTGCGCAGCGGAAAGCCTCGAGTTTCGCTGCAAACTCGGGATCAGCAAACTGTCCGCGAAAGCGCCCGTCCGCGGCTTCCTGAGCCATCAAGCGATGGACATATGCATCGTCGAGGTGCTTCTCGATGGCAAAAACAATAATGACGGGCGCATGCTCCGTACGCTCGAGATTGAAATCCTTGACGGCCGGACGAATGGCATGGAGTGCTTCCTTCGTCTTCAAGGCATAAAAATGCCACGGCTGGATGTTCACCGATGATGGCGACAAACGGAGCACTTCCAGAAGATCATTGAGCGTCTCATCGGAAATGGGTTTATTCACGTCATAGCGCTTCGCGGTATAGCGGTGCTTCACCAATTCAAGCATCGAATTCATGGCATCCTCCCTCTTATGAGGTGTGATCTCAGACATCAAAAAACCGGCGTACTGAACGGACGCCGGCTTTTTGCAGTTCCCTGCGCATAAAGGCACTCTACGCCTACGCGCTGAGTTTGGACTTAGTCAAGCGACGTGAAGAGCTCATCACGGGTCAGACGGGACTTCGGACGCTGGGCATTGCCGTCCTTCGGGCTGCGGTACCCGAGACTCACGGCAGCAATCGCCGTCAGATTTTTCTCGTCAAGCCCGAGAATTTCATTGAGCTTCGGAAAATCAACGCCTTCGAGCGCCGTCGAGTCGATGCCCATGCCGGCTGCGGCGAAGAGGAGGAACCCCATGCCGATGTAAGCCTGACGAGCCTCCCATGCCACGAGCTCTGCTTCAGACCCCTGATGCAGGCCCGCAAAATAACGACGCCCCTGATCCTGAGCGTTCTTCACTTCTGCATTGGGGAAGCGTCCGTCACTTTCCTCTTTATCCAGTACGCGGCGCAGATGCGCCTCCGTCAGCGTCTTGGGTACGGTAAAGACCACCACATCGCTCGCACCGGTAATGCGGTCGCGGTTGAATTCGGGAAAGGCGGGGAGCAGACGTTCACGGGCTTCCTGTGAGGTCGCCGTAAAGTAATGAAGCGCCTGAGCATTGACCGAAGTGGGGGTCAGACGCAGACTTTCAAGCAGCGTATCAAACTCTTCGCGCGGAATCTGCTGACCGTTGTAATGCTTAGTCGTATAGCGTTCCTGCGCGAGACGAAGGAAAACGTTGTTCTGCATGATGGGATGTCCTTTTCTTGAAAATTGTCGTTGGGATGCTGCTCTGCGGTCCGCTCAAGCGCATTGCGCCTCGCGGACGCCGGCGCTTCATTGGAAGCAATCGACAAAGCATCATGAGAAACGCCAGCAGCCTCAAACATTCGTGGAAACCTTAGCACAAGACAATGTTGTTAGTTCGACGTCGATCGAACTCTTCTGTATCACGAGATTGCTTGACGGCTTGAGCGAAAGTCTGGCGCCTATGTCTTGATTGGAAAGAGGCTTATGACTTTGAACTTCTGCGCAAAGGGAGTTCCTATTGATGATGGTAGTTGCTAGACTTTGCGCGATGAAAAAGAAGGCCGGGTCCCTGCCGGCCGTTCAACTTTAAAAAAAAGATTTGACCATGAAGAAACCCATCCGCGTTGCCGTTACCGGACCAGCCGGCAACATCGGCTATTCTCTCCTTTTCCGCATCGCCGCCGGCGACATGTTCGGGCCCGACCAGCCCGTTATTCTGCAGCTGCTTGACCGCGCCTCCCCTGAAAGCCAGCAAAAGGTGACGGGCGTCATGATGGAGCTTGACGACTGCGCCTTTCCGCTGCTGGCCGGACTGGAAAATTCCCCGGAAGCGACGACCGCCTTCCGCGACGCCGATGTCGCGCTGCTTGTCGGCGCCCGCCCTCGCTCCAAAGGGATGGAGCGTGCTGATCTGCTTAATGCCAATGCTGAGATTTTTGTCGCTCAAGGCCGTGCGCTCAACGAAGCCGCCTCGCGCGACTGCAAGGTGCTCGTGGTCGGCAACCCCTGCAATACCAATGCCTGGATCGCCATGAAGAGCGCTCCGGATCTCAAGCCCGAAAACTTCACCTCCATGCTGCGTCTTGATCAGAACCGCCTGATGGCTCAGACGGCAACGCAGGCCAAGGTGTCGGTAAACGACATCACGCACGCTGCCGTTTGGGGCAACCACTCCCCGGCGATGTTCCCGGATCTCGACCATGCGCTCATCAAGGGACGCCCTGCGCTCGAACTCGTCGACCGCAGCTACTATCAGGAAACGATGACCCCGATCGTCGCCAAGCGCGGCTCAGCCATCATTGAAGCGCGCGGCGCAAGCTCAGCGGCCTCTGCCGCTTCCGCCGCCATTGACCACATCCGTGACTGGGTCCTCGGTTCGGGGGACCGCTGGGTAACGATGGGGGTTCCCTCCGACGGTTCTTACGGCATTCCCGAGGGGCTCCTCTTCGGGTTCCCCTGCACGACGAAGGACGGCCGCTGGGAAATCGTTCAGGGACTTGAACTCTCTGACTTTGCTCGCGCGACGATCGCCAAGTCCGTCGCGGAGCTTGAAAGCGAACGCGCTCACGTAGCAGCGCTCCTCGGCTGAGGACTGACGGCGAAAGACTCCGAATTGCCGCAGGCAGACTGGAGTCCTCTCGCTTCGCCTGCCAAAGGCTTCGACCGATACGGCCGAAGCCTTTTCCTTCTTTTGACGTTTCGCACCCCTCACCCGCACCATGTTTCCTCCCGAGCTTTACGCCGCGGTCAAGCGGATCGAAGCCTCTGCGGCGCCGCTCCTGCGCAGCTCCGCAGAACGCATTGTCATCCTTGACACGCACGTCGTTCTTGAATGCACGCTCTGGCGGGATGAGAGCGAAGCGGATTCGCCGCTCGGCTGCGCACTCAAAGCTGGGCGGATCGTGCCGGCTGCTTCCCATGAAACGCTCTTGGAACTTGCGGGCGTCGCCGCTCGTCCGGTCAAACAAATGCTCGAAGCAGAAGCGGCCGCGCGCGCACTCACCATGCTTGAACGCTGGGGAAAACTCATACGCATGCCCTCAAAAGACATGCTCACAGAGGCTGCTCAGGCGCTTGACTCTGAAAATGTGCGCTGCCGAGACCCCGAGGATCAGAAGTTTCTCATCCTCACGAAAGCCGCAGCCAATATCTGCGGCGTCGGCAGCACGGCGCTCATCACTCGGGACAAACTGCTGCGAAAAGCAGCTAAGAAGCTCAGGGCTGCCGAGCGCGGAGGCGCGATGCTCCTTCTTCCCGAAGACTTCACCGAATAAGGCTTTACTTATCGAAAGACATACCAGATCATGCTTACGACAGCATTGATGATCCAGAAAGCACAGGCGGCAAGGCAGAGCCAAATAAGAATTCTAATGATGCGGGCAGCCATGAGATCAGCCAAGATTTGTGGAGAAAACCGCATCATACACGTCTAAGAGCAGATTGGGAGAGCACTCTCAAATTGCCTATTTTTCACTTTTCTAGGCAATATATCCCTCACCTATACAGGGGATGAGCAAAGAGAAAACACATCTGCACCTCCACCTACAATCAAAGATCCGGCTGCAACTGGGAGCCGGCGCCAACTATCAATAAAACCAGAGCGGCGGTCGGCCGCATGAGATATCCAGCCAAGAATGCCTCTGCATGTCGGCACAGCGGATATGCCCCCAATCTCTCGGACGGGCGGCAGCCCGTGGGTATTGCTTTCTTCGACCATCGCTCCTGCAGGAGGAATCGCCCATGGAAATGGACGACTTTACCCAGCTCGTTCAGAGTGTCAACGGACTGCTCTGGGGCATGTACTGCCTAATCCCGCTTCTGGTGGGCACTGGCATTTATCTCACCATCAAGCTGCGTTTCATTCAGATCCGCCGCTTCGGACAAGCCTTCCGCAAGGTCTTCGGCGGCATCACACTCTTTGGCGATAAGGCGGGCAAGGACGGTATGAGTTCCTTCCAGTCGCTCGCCACTGCGATTTCCGCACAGGTCGGCACCGGCAACCTCGCCGGCGTTGCCACGGCCATTGCCATGGGCGGTCCCGGCGCCATCTTCTGGATGTGGCTTGCCGCTTTCTTCGGCATGGCTACGATCTTCGCTGAGGCTACGCTCGCTCAGGTCTTTCGTGCCCGTGACGCACACGGCCAAATTATGGGCGGCCCGGCCTTCTATATCAGCCGCGGCCTCCACAACAAGCCCCTTGCGGCCTTCTTTGCCGTCTCGATCATCATCGCGCTCGGCTTCATCGGCAACATGGTTCAGGCCAACTCTATTGCCGACGGCTTCCACAAAGCCTTTGAAATTCCGCAGTGGGCTACCGGCATTTTTGTCTTTGCCATTGCCGGCTTCATCTTCATTGGCGGCGTGCGCCGTATCGCAAGCTTTGCCGAAAAGATGGTGCCGCTCATGGCTGTGGTGTACATCCTGGGCTCTCTCACCATCATCTTCAGCAACTACGACATGATCCTGCCTGCTTTCAAGGAAATCATCGTCGGCGCATTCGATCCGTCTGCAGCGACGGGCGGCATCATTGGCGCGAGTCTGAAGGAAGCCATTCGCTACGGCGTTGCCAGAGGTCTTTTTTCCAATGAAGCCGGCATGGGCTCCACCCCGCACGCACATGCACTCGCACAGGTTAAGCACCCGTGCGAACAGGGCCTAGTGGCTTATGTCGGCCTATTCTTTGACACCTTCATTGTGCTCAACATGACCGCACTCGTCATTCTCACGACCGGCGTGCTTGACGGCAAGAGCACCGGCATCGTCCTCACGCAGGCCGCCTTTACAGCCGGTCTGGGCGACATCGGTCCGGGCTTCGTTGCGATCTGCCTCTTTTTCTTCGCCTTTACGACGATCGTCGGCTGGTACTTCTTCGGCGAACAAAACGTCAAGTATCTCCTCGGTCTGCGCTGGGTGCAGAGCTACCGCGTGCTTGTTCTGTGCTTCCTGATGCTCGGCTCCTTCCTCCACGTAACGCTGGTTTGGGAACTTGCTGACTTCTTCAACGGCATCATGGTGATCCCGAACGTGATCGCTCTGCTTGCGCTCTCGGGCCTTGTCGCCAAAGTTCTGAAGGATTACGACACGAAGTTCATGCTGGGCGAAACCCCCGAATACGGGGCGCTTTCGCCGAGCGGCGGAGAACCTTTCTCGCTCGAACCCTCGCCGCGCAAGGGCCGCCGTTTCAGCCGTCTGAAGCTCCGCCTGCGCCGCAAGAAGACGCCTCCCGTCAATCTCGACGAAATGGATCAGCTCAAGGAACGCGGTCTCGACCGGTTCTAAAAACTTCGGTCTCAAGCATTCAGACTGCTGAAAAGTCCCAATGCTGGAGATCCGCAACGCCGCAGACCAATGCCGTCTGCGGCGTTTTTCGTTGGGCTCCAGCACCGGCTAACTGATCCACATATTCGCGGAGAGTTTCAGGGAGTCATTTCAAGCCAAGCATTAGCATAGCTGACTCTTCATCATTGCAATCCCAGCGATTCTTCTTCTCTCGAAGCGATAAGTCTGAGGGGAATTAACCTTTTGTATAATGGGTTCAAGAGGTGTTAATGCAATTCAGTTTGAATAATTTAAAACCGTACGCCGAGACGATGCGAGCCTGGCTGGTGAATTTGTCGGTTGCCTCAATGGCTGTTGGGCTTTTTAACGGTGTGCTGTTAGGGTGGTTTATTGGCGGCGTGCTGCTTATTTCAGCATTTGCTGTCGTCTACTTGCGTGAAAGGTATATGAAATGACTGTTTGGATCGCGACATTAGTCACAGGGGTTGCTATGCCGGTCATTTTGTTCGGCATCATTCTTTATGTAAAAAAGCATTCTCACTAGCGTTCTGACATGCTGGTCATCTACGCCGCAGACCAATGCCGTCTGCGGCGTTTTTCATTAGATTGTTCACGCTGATGAACCGCGACGCGCTCGGCTGCGCAAACCGATAACAGCAGCAGCGAGCTCAGCAGCGATGATGATCACGATGCCGACCGTGGCGAAAGACTCGAGTTTCTCGTCAAAAAAGAGCCAGCCGAAAAAGACGGCAAACAAAATGGCGGAAAACTGCAGACAGGCGCAAAGCAGCGGCCGGCCGCGTCCCCATCCTAATGTCTGTGCGAGCTGAGCGCCCATCGTGCAGATGCCCACGGCAAAAAGCATGGGGTCCGTAAAAAGGTCCTTCATAGAGGCTCTGCTCAAGAACGCCTCCGCCACGGCAGAAATGACCAGACTTGCCGCAGAAAACCAAAAGACTGTGCGGAAAATCGGTTCGCCCGCCGCGCCGAGACGCTTCAAGAACATCGCTGAACCTGCCGCCAAAATCGCCGAAAGCACAGCCAGCACGGCATAGGGCAGTTCATGGCTTCCGCAGGAAGGCTGCAGCACCATGCAAATGCCCGCAAAACCGCAAAGCACCGAACCGACCAGCACCCAGTCGGTGCGCTCGCCAAGACGCATCTTTTCAATGATCACAAAGAGCGAAACGAAAAGCGGCATGGTGTAAAAGAGCGTCTCAGCCGTGCCGATCTGCAGATGCTGTACGGTCACGATGTTGATCAGCAAAGCGAGCATGCCGCATATCGCTCGGCCGATATGCGCCTTCGGGATCTTTGTTTTGAGCGGCGTCTTAGCAACCGCCGCCATCAGAACGGCAAAGAAAGCCATGTAGCAGGAACGGACGAAGAAAATGTCCCAAATTTCGTACTGCGGCGGCACCCACTTCACGAACACATAGGTGAGCACCGTAAAAAAAGTGGCCGCAAGAATCCATAGCGAATGCAGCATAGCTACTCTCCTACCGGCCGCCCAAAGCGCTTTTGAATCAGCGCCAAGAGCTGCGCGCGGATCAGCTGCGATCCCGGATCGGCGTGCGTACGCTCGTGCCAGCCCAATCGAACGGTGAGTTTTGGCGCGGCATCAGAAAGCTGAAGCATCGCTGTGCGTCGCGGGTCGAGTGCAAGTTCAGCCGTTGCCTTGGGCACAATCGCGTAGCAGTCCGTCTCTTCCAGACAAAGTGATGCCGCAAGAAAGAAGGGCGTCACCAGTGCGATGCGGTCTGGATTTTTGGGATTAAACCAGCCGTTGCCGGGACTGTTGGGAGCACGGTAGCGGTCGGGCTGGGCATTGATGAGCACCTGCGGGAAGGCTTCAAGATCTTCGCGTTCAAGAGGCCCCAAAGTCGCAGCACGTTCAGAGAGAGGATGTCCGCGCCGCACCAGACAGACGTACGGCGTGGTAAGAAGCGCCACAGAATGAACATCTGGATGGAGTCCCTGCCGGGCAAAGAACACCAGATCGAGCAGATCTTCACGCAGATAATCAAAGAGATGTTCATCGGCCTGCATGGCGCGCAACCGCACATGCGGCATGCGGGCCGTGAAGTCAGCAAAAATCGAGGCAATGCAGAGCGCAAATGCATTGTCGTAGCAGGCCGTGCGAACGGTGCGCGAAAGAGTTCTTGGATCCAGTTCGTCGTCGCGCCGCAGATCCTCAAGCACATGCATGAGGGAAAGCACCTTGTCATAACGGCGTTTGGCAGCTGTGGTCGGCTGCATCAGAAACCCGCTTCTCACAAAAAGCGGATCGTCCCAATAGGTGCGGAGCTTCGCGAGCATGCGGTTGGCGCTCGAGAGACTGATGCCGAGCTGCTCGGCCGCACGCGGAAGCGTTCCGGTACGAAAAAGCGCCAGAAAAAAATAGAGCGCTTCAGCATCCACGCCGCGGACAAAGGCCGGCAGACCATGCTTGTCGAACGCCTCGAACGCCTCGAACGCCTCGAACGTCTCGAGCGTATCGACGGCATCCTGAGCACCTTGGCGTTTCCGACTAAGAACCGGTTCCGACATTGATTGGCTCCGAAATCTGACATTCAAACACGTAAATTACCTCATTTTCCGAAGACAGCGCTATCCCTAGAATTTGTCCGACTTCTTTAGAGCAATTCCACGTTTTATGGAAATTCGGCCAATGATTCATCCTTCTGAACCCGTACTCTCCGCCGCGGCAGCCGCCGTTCTTCTTACTTTTGCAGCCGCTTCCGCCGCAGCGATGACGCCTGGCGTCTACTCGGCCGCTGTGCCCGCCCGCAACGGTGAACTTGCCGTAGAAGTGCAGGTTTCCGCCGACCGCATCGAATCCGTCAAAGTCGTCCGTCAGCAGGAAACGCCGGGCATCGGGTCGCTTGCTGTTGAAGCGCTCCCTGCCGCGATAGTCGCCCAACAAACCAGTTCGGTGGATGTCGTGAGCGGCGCAACGATGACTTCCAACGCCATCATCAAGGCCGTCAGCGAAGCGCTTAAGCAGGCCGGCGCCGACGCGTCTTTCTTTAAAAAGAAAACCGACGCCAAGTCTTCAGACAAAGCGCTGCCGCTGGAAACACAAGCTGATGTCATCATTGTGGGCGGCGGCGGAGCCGGCATGGTGGCTGCAGCCACCGCCGTCGAGCGCGGCGCCAAGGTGATCGTGCTCGAGAAGATGGCCATGCTGGGCGGCAACACCGCCCGCTCTGAAGGCAACATGTCCGCCATGGATCCTAATCCCGAGAAGCTTCTTGACATGACGCAGGCCGTTCGCGACATCGTGACAAAGTACACCTCGATGAAGCCTTGCAGCAAGGCCGTAGCCGACCTTCAGGAAACGGTGAAAAAGCAGCTTGCCGCGCATGATGCCGCCGATAAAAAGTACATCTTCGACTCGCCCGAACTCTTTGCGCTGCAGACGATCGAGGGCGGTGACTGCCACAGCGACCCGAAGCTTGTTCTGACAATGACCCAAAACGCCACAGCCGCTATGAATTGGCTGGAATCACAGTCTGACATGACGTGGTTCCACGTCCCGCGTCACTGGATTGATGTGGGCATCGGCGGCCTCTACCCCCGCGGACAGTGGCCGCGTCAGGCTGACGGCAAAACACCGATCTCTACTTACGATGCCTACATCGCTCCGCTCGCGAAAAAAGTGAAAGCCGCGGGCAGCACGATCTACACCTCTATGAAGGTGACCGAGATCGAACGTGATCCGTCGGGCCGAGTGACCGGCGTGAAAGCCGTTGATGTGAAGGGTGCGCCGCATATCTTCTCGGGTAAAAATGTCATCCTCGCCGCCGGAGGCTACGGCGCCAATCTCCAGATGGTGAAGAAGTACAACAACATCTCCGTTATTGCTACTTCGAACCAGCCTGGCACGACGGGCGAAGTGCTTGAAGCCGCCGTCAAGGCCGGCGCTGCGCTCGAAGGCATGCAGTGGATTCAGATCCATCCTCACGGCAATCCGAAAAACGGAGAACTCGAATCCGCCATTGCCGGCCGTCCGCAGGATACGCCCTACGTGAATAAGCTCGGACTGCGCTTCGTGGATGAAACGGGCCGGCGCGATGAAATTTCTCACGGCATTCTTGAGCAGCCCGGTCAGGTGGTCTACTCGATCTTCGATCAGGAAACCATCAACCAAAAGAAAGTGCGTGACGATCTGATACAGATTGCCCTCTCGCACGGCTATGCCTATAAAGCCGATACCCTCGAAGATCTGGCCAAAGCCGCCGGCATTGACGAAAAGGGCTTCGCCCAGACCATGAAGGCCTACAACGCTGCCGCAGCAGCTCAAGACACCAAAGGGCTTTCGGTTCCGAAGATTCTGATTGGCATGCCTGTGACAAAGGCACCCTTTTATGCCGTTCCGCTCACGACCACTATCCATCACACGATGGGCGGTCTGCGCATCAACGAAAAAACGCAGGTGCTTGACGACAAAGGCAACCCGATTCCGGGGCTCTTCGCCGCAGGTGAAATCACCGGCGGCATCCACGGCGGCAATCGCCTCGGACGCAATGCGCTCACCGACCTATTGGTCTTTGGACACATCGCGGGTCTGGAAGTCACAGCCCATCAAAATTAAGGCTTGATACACCAATCTTCCTGCTGTCCTCGAAGTATTTCTCAATGCTTCGGGGGCAGCTTTATTTTCGCCGCTGGGAGAAGTGCTGCTGCGATCAATGCTGACCGCAGAAATCTTTTGGGAAGCCGAACTTCGTCCAAATCGGCGTCAGATCAGCCGGCACCTGCGGCTGACTCCCCGGCGTCGGACGGGGCGAGCGGGGCGAATGCCAGTCTGACCCGGTGCTCGCGAGAAACCCGTACTGCTTGGCCTTGGCCGCAAAGAGCGCATCATCATCGCGGGTCTGCGAACCCGAGGCCACTTCAATCGCCTCTCCGCCGGCTCCCTGAAAGGCCGTCAGCAGTTCGTCAATCATCCACCCTTCTTTGAGGTTGTAGCGCCCGGGGTGAGCGAGAGAAGCCGTGCCGCCCTCACTTTTCACAAAACGCACGGCGTCGCGGATTTCCGGCCATTCAATCTGCACGTAGCCGGGCTTGCCGGGCTTGAGGTACTTATCGAAGGCTTGGGCGTAATTCTCCACATAGCCGGCATCCAGAAGCCACTGTGCAAAGTGCGTACGGGAAAGCGATCCCGGATGAACGGCAAGCGCCATTGCGCCTTCAAAGGCCCCCTTGCAGCCGCAGGCCGCAAGGAGTTTTCCCATCCGTTCCCCGCGCTCAATGCGTTTTTTGTCAACGCCTTTGAAGAAAGCCTTGAAGGCTTCCGTATTCGGATTGAGGTTATAGGCCGCCACATGAATCGATTTTTGTCCCCAGCGCGTGGAAATTTCAATGCCGGGCACGAATGCGATGCCAAGGCGTTCGGCTTCTGCACGAGCCTCCTCAATGCCTTTCATCGTGTCGTGATCGGTGAGGCTCATCAGCTTTACGCCGTTGCCGGCACAAAGACGAACAACTTCTGCGGGCGGAAGAATTCCGTCCGACGCATTGGAATGCATATGCAGATCAATAGTCACGACAAAGCTCTTGAAAGACTGGACACGTTTTGCCTCAATTGAGGCAGATGCGTTGCGGTCTAAAAAGTTTATCGATTTAGCCGCACCGCTAAAATAATGAACCTCAGGTTTTTCATTAATAGGTTTCGTCATTGTCATGGATGCTCTCCAAAAACTGCTGTTCCCGCGCGCAAATGTGCGCGGTGAAACGGTTGTATTAGGCGACGCCCTTGAACAGGCCGTCGTCAATCAAAACCTTCCCGTTGCGGCCCGCCGCCTCGCGGGCGAAATGGCCGCCGCAGCGCTTCTCACTGCAGGCGCGCTGCAATTTGACGGGACAGTTGCCCTGCAAATTGAGGGCGACGGTCCCGTTCGCCGTGCCTTGGCGGAAGTGCGCCCCGGCTATGCCTTCCGCGTGATGGTGGAGCTTGCGGCCGGCACGGATCCGGCGAAGCTCGACCCCAACGCCAAGCTCAAAGATCTCGTCAATGTCTCCGGCCGCGGCCGCTGCGCCTTCATTCTCGACAGAGCGCATCGCCCGGCCGATGAGGCGCCGTATCAAGGCGTTGTGGCGCTCGAAGGCGACACGCTTGCCCAAGCGCTTGAAAACTACTTTCGCCATTCCGAGCAGGTGGACACGAAGCTCGTGCTGGCTGCCGACGACAAGACGGCGGGCGGCGTATTCCTTCAGAAAATGCCCGCCGAAGGCGGAAAACTCCCCGCTGACTATGACCCGGAAGGCTGGCAGCGGCTCACGATGTTTGCCGGCACGGTGAAGAGCGCCGAACTGCTTACGCTCTCACCCGAAGACATCAACCGCCGGCTCTTCTGGGAAGAGTCTCCGCTCGTCACGCACGAAGCGGCGCCGCACTTTGCCTGCACGTGCTCTAAAGCCCGCTTCGACGATCTGGTACGTTCACTCGGCCGCGAAGAAGTCGACACCATCATCCGGGAAAAAGGCGCTCTTGACGTCGCCTGCCGCTTCTGCGGCGCCAAAGCGCACTACGACGCCATCGACGCCGCAGCGCTCTTCACGCCGGGCGTGCAGACGCAGAAGGCATAACGTTCGTTCTTTCTGAGACTAAGAATGCTCACCAACGGCGCGGGGATGGCTCCGCGCCGTTTGTTTTGCCCGGGGCGTCAATCTACTGACGTCGATCCCGAGCCTTCGGCGCACGCTGGTTCTTGGGCGCGGAATAAAGATCCGACTTCTTAGGCGTAAAGGTCGGTTTAGCCCCTGCGGCAATGTCCGGAGCGTCGACGTCCGGCATGGATGCTGCTGCATCGGATTTGCGTGCCGCTTCTTCCGTCGTCTCAATGCGGAAGAGAATTTCATTGGGCTTGACCATATTGAGCTCGCGGCGGGCGCGCTCTTCAATGGCATCTTGATTGTTGGCGAGCGAATTGAATTCGGCCTGCAGCGCTTCATTGGTTCGGCGAAGCGATTCATTCTCCTCGCGCTGCGTATTGAGTACTACTCTCAACTCAGACAGTCTACTCCAACTTGCCCGCCCAAGCCACAGCTGGTACTGCGCGGCGCAGATGCCGAGAAGCAGAATGCAGATGAATAAGCGGACCATAGCGGCGTGGAAGCAGTGACTGCTGATTTTGCAGTTCAAAAAAACAAACCGGACAGCTCTCTATTGTAGATAGCTGTCCGGTGATGGAAGGTCTTCCCGAGCCTTAAATATTCAGCGCGGCAAGGATCTTTGCTGCCGGGAGCCCGTCAACAATGGGATCCGGCAGGGTTTTATGCCCTTCAGCCGCGCAGCGCCTTGAATGCGGTGCGGCCCGGATAGACGGCGGCACCGGCAAGGTGCTCTTCAATGCGCAGCAGCTGGTTGTACTTAGCCATGCGGTCCGAGCGGCTCATCGAGCCGGTCTTGATCTGACCCGCATTGAGACCCACGGCGATATCCGCGATCGTGCTGTCTTCCGTTTCGCCGGAGCGGTGCGAAATGACGGCCGTGTAAGCCGCGCACTTGGCCATATTGACGGCTTCGAACGTCTCCGAAAGCGTGCCGATCTGATTGACCTTCACCAGAATTGAATTGGCGATGCCGCGCTCAATCCCTTCCTTGAGGATCTTGGGGTTGGTGACGAACAGATCGTCACCCACGAGCTGAATGCGGTCGCCGAGCGCAGCCGTCAGCTTGGCCCAGCCTTCCCAGTCGCCCTCGGCCATGCCGTCCTCAATCGAGACGATCGGGTAGCGGCCGCACCAGTCGGCAAGCACACCGATCCAATCTTCAGCGGTAAGCGAATCGCCCGTGGACTTCTTCATCACATAGCGGCCGTTGTCGAAGAATTCCGACGAAGCGCAGTCGAGTGCGAGACAGACATCGCGTCCCGGCTCGTAGCCGGCGGCGGCGATGGCGTCCAGAATCAGATCGAGCGCTTCTTCGTGCGACTCGATCACCGGAGCGAAACCGCCTTCATCGCCGACAGCCGTAGACAAGCCGCGGGCATTGACGAGCTTCTTGAGCGCCTGGAAGGTTTCAGCGCCGCAACGCAGCGCTTCACGGAACGTCGGAGCGCCGACCGGCACAATCATGAATTCCTGCAGGTCGAGGTTGTTGTTGGCATGCGCGCCGCCATTGATGACGTTCATCATCGGAACGGGCAGCGTTACGGCCCCCATGCCGCCGAAGTAGCGGTAGAGCGGCAGACCGGTTTCCTGAGCGGCAGCGCGCGCCACGGCCATGGAGACTGCGAGCATCGCATTGGCGCCGAGACGGCTCTTGTTTTCCGTGCCGTCCAGATCAATCATCAGGCGGTCAATGTAGACCTGATCGGACGCTTCTGCGCCGAGCACGGCATTGGCGATTTCGCCCGAAACGTTTTCCACGGCCTTGAGAACGCCTTTGCCGCCGAAACGAGCCGGATCCTTGTCGCGGAGTTCAATCGCTTCGCGCACGCCGGTAGAAGCGCCCGAGGGAACCGCCGCCGTTGCGACAACGCCGCTTTCAAGCCAAACTTCCGCTTCAACGGTCGGATTGCCGCGGCTGTCGAGAATCTCACGGCCGATGACATCGATAATGGCGCTCATGTATGTGCCTCTCAGATCTATTTACGAGTGGAAATGATGGTTTGCTTGACGGCGCTATTCAGCCCGTCAGGCTTGGGTTGATAAAGAGCTCTCCGGCACCGCACTCCTTTGGATCAGCGAGCCGGCAGGAAATCAGGACGCAAAGCTCTCTTCAAGGTAGGGATGCGCCTTAACCAGACGATCGATCTCAACGAGCTCAGCAAGGAGTTCCTTCATGCGATTGAGCGGAACGGCATTGGGACCGTCAGAGAGTGCCTCTGCAGGATTCGGATGCGTTTCCATAAAGAACCCCGCAACGCCCACTGCGCAGGCCGCGCGCGCGAGCACCGGAACGAACTGACGCTGACCGCCGGAACTCGTGCCGTTGCCGCCGGGGAGCTGCACGGAATGCGTCGCATCCATGACAACCGGCGCGCCGGTCGCACGCATGATGGCCAGACCGCGCATGTCGCTTACCAGGTTCCCGTAGCCAAAGGACGCTCCGCGTTCGCAGCACATGAAGCGATCGGGATCAAGTCCGGCTTCCTGAGCAGCCGCGCGGGCCTTGGCAATCACGTTGGCCATATCGCCGGGAGCGAGGAACTGCCCCTTCTTGATATTGACGGGTTTGCCCGACTGCGCACAGGCCCGGATGAAGTCCGTCTGGCGGCAAAGGAAAGCCGGCGTCTGAAGCACATCCACGACCGCCGCGACCGCCGGCACTTCCGCTTCGGTATGCACGTCCGTGAGGACCGGCACGCCTACTTCAGCTCGCACCTTGGCGAGGATCTCGAGCCCCTTTTCCATGCCCAGACCGCGGAAACTCTTTCCGGAGGTGCGGTTGGCCTTGTCGTAGCTGGCCTTGAAGATGTACGGGATACCGAGTTCGGCGGTGATCTCCTTCATCTGATGGGCAATGTCGAGCGCCATCGCTTCGGATTCGATCACGCAGGGACCGGCAATGAGAAAGAACGGACGGCGGTTGCCGACTTCATATCCGCAGAGCTGCAAAGCGCGTCTCCTTGAAGGGTGAATGAATTTCAGAAAAACCGCCCGAGGTTCGATGGAGAATCCGGGCGGCTTTTTTGTCAGGCGGGCTTTAGGCCTCAGCCTTTTCAGCTTCTTCCGCAGCCTCGCGATGCTTTACGGCAGCTTCAATGTAAGCCTTGAAAAGCGGGTGGCCGAAGCGCGGATTCGAGGTGAATTCCGGATGGAACTGTACCGCGAAGAAGAACGGATGATTGTGGAGCTCCATCATCTCGGGCAAGTGTTCGAGCGGGGTCTTGGCGCTGATGACCATGCCTTTTTCTTCGAACTGCGGGACGTAGGAGTTGTTGACTTCATAACGGTGACGATGGCGTTCGGCCACAACATCGCCGTAAATCTTGTGCGCAAGCGTATTGGGCGCAACCGGCACTTCCTGGCGGCCCAGACGCATCGTACCGCCGAGGTCCGAACTTTCGTCGCGGCGCTGAACCGCACCCGAATGATCCTTCCATTCGGTAAGGAGCGCCACCACGGGGTGAGGCGTGCCGGGATCGAGCTCTGTCGAATTGGCGCCGCCGAGACCGCAGACGTGACGGGCAAATTCGATCACCGCACACTGCATGCCGAGGCAGATGCCGAGGAACGGAATCTTATTGACGCGAGCGTATTCAATCGCCTGAATCATGCCTTCCGTACCGCGCTTGCCGAAGCCCCCCGGCACGAGAATGCCGTCGAGCCCCTTGAGGCAGTCCGTCCCGTTTTCTTCGATCTTGGTCGAGTCAATGAAGCGGATGGAAACTTTGGTGCTCGTATGGATGCCGGCGTGCGTGAGCGCTTCGTTCAAAGACTTGTAGCTGTCGGCGTAATCGACATACTTGCCGACCATGCCGATTGTGACGTTATGAATCGGGTTCTTGAGCTTATGCACGATGTCGGCCCAGGCGGAGAGGTCAGCCGGCTTGGTTTCGAGACCGAGCTTCTTGCAGACGATTTCGTCGAGATGCTGAGCATGGAGCATGAGCGGCACTTCGTAGATGGTCGAAGCATCGGCCACGCTGATCACGTTCTCCATCGGAACATTCGAGAAGAGCGAGATCTTGGCGCGTTCATTCTCGGGAATCATGCATTCGGCGCGGCAGAGCAGCACGTCGGGGTAGACGCCTTCTTCGCGCAGCTTCTGCACAGAGTGCTGCGTAGGTTTAGTCTTGAGTTCGCCGGCGGACTTGATCCAGGGGCACAGCGTCAGATGAATGAAGCAGGTGTTGTTGCGGCCCACGCGGAAAGACATCTGGCGGACGGCTTCCACAAACGGCAGCGACTCAATGTCGCCCACCGTGCCGCCGATTTCCACGACGCAAACATCGGGCTTGCCGCCGTGGGCAGAAGCCGCACCGCGGGCAATAAATTCCTGAATTTCATTGGTGATATGCGGAATCACCTGCACGGTCTTGCCGAGGTATTCGCCGCGGCGCTCCTTCTTCAGAACGCTCTCGTAGATCTGACCCGACGTGAAGTTGTTGGGCTTATGCATCTTCGAGGAGATGAAGCGCTCATAGTGGCCGAGGTCAAGGTCAGTCTCCGCACCGTCTTCCGTCACGAACACTTCGCCGTGCTGGAAAGGCGACATCGTACCCGGATCCACATTGATGTACGGGTCGAGCTTGATCATCGTAACCTTGAGGCCGCGAGATTCGAGAATGGCCGCAAGCGAAGCTGCGGCAATACCCTTGCCGAGCGAGGACACGACGCCGCCGGTGACAAATACGTACTTGGTCATAACCTTCCAACCGATGAGAGAAGACGGAGAGATAAAAAATTTAAAGCGGGCATTATAAGCGGCGGCAAAAAGCTTGCCGCCAATTCACGCAGCGGATCGCTCGCCAAGTATTCCCATGCGTTAGGGATGCACTGCAAGTTAACTTATTATTTTAATGAACTTACTGCGTTTTCTTCGAGCAGATTTTTTCGGACTGCCCGCTGCAGTGTTCTGCTGACCAGAAGAGCATGAAGGCTGAGGCGGCCTAGTCTCAGCCTTTTGAAACGCTCTCCGGACACCCGCATCAGGCGCGAAGCGCTGCCGGCTGCGGCGCCGGCGCTGCATGCCGGCATCCTGAGCAGTTCGAGCAGTCAGCGCGGCGGATCACGCGCTCCGTACCTTCACAATTCCAGCACGGTCCCATGCCTTCCCACTCGGGCTGAACCGTAACGTGGTCGATATTAAAGCGCCCCTTGATGCCTTCGCGAACGGCGTGCAGGATCCGCGGCCAGCACTGGTACGAAGCAATGCGCACGTGGCACTGCAAAGCATCATGCCCCGGGGTAATCGTCCATATATGAAGATCATGAACTTCATCCACACCGGGCACTGAGCGGATGTATTCGCCGACAGCATCAAAGTTCGTTTGTTCAGGCGTGCCGTCAAGCAGAATTCGTACGGATTCGCTGAGCACTTTCCAGGTTGCGCGAAGGAGCAAAAGACCGACAAACATCGAAAGGAGCGGATCGACAATAGCCGGGCCGCCCGCCCAAATGATGCCGCCCGCGGCGATAGCCGCCACTGAACCCAGCAGATCTCCGAGCACATGCAGAAGCGCCGCACGCGTATTGACGTTCTGGCGGTCGCGCGACAAGGACCAAGCGACAGCCACGTTGATTAAGAGTCCCGCAAAGGCAATCACCATAACGCTGCCGCCCGCAACGGCTGCCGGCTCACGGATGCGTTCAATCGCTTCATAAAAGAGCCAGAAGGTAACACCTAAAAGCGTCAGACCGTTGACAAAGGCCGCAATCACTTCAACGCGGCCGTGTCCGAAGCTGTGCGCTTCATCGGCACCCTTCATTGCAAGACGATTGGCGACCAGTGCGAACAAGAGACTCATGGAGTCTGTGACCATATGGCCGGCGTCACCGATCAGGGCGAGTGAATTCGCCCACCAGCCGCCGACCAACTCAATAATTGAGAAGCTCAGCGTGAGGAGCACTGCAAAACCAAGAACCGACAGACGGGTCTTCTCGGCAGCGTGCGAACGCGGGCTGTCTCCTTCCCCATGACTGAAGAATTCGCTCGGCGATTCCAAGGCCGTGGGATTGTTTGTGTCCGCTTCCAGAATTGTTTCGTTCTGAATGCCTGCGGTCGCCGGCGTTTGGGTTTCGATCTTCGTCATATGCGTCTCTCCCTCGGAGAGCAAGTCAATATATTTTTGCGGCTTTGTCCTTCAGTTCTTCCTTAACAAATGAGAATCACTGCCATTCTGTAATCCCCATAGCGGAACGGCTCCGTTTCCCAAGGAGGGAACGGAGCCGTTTTTGAACGCGATGCAGTTTAGCGCGAAGTGAAACCTCAGGCTAAATTGAATTGCAAGAATTTATTTCGCGTAAATGAAATTAATTCGCATTCTTTCCGAGCAGCGGCGTCATGTCGGTGCCGGCAAGGAGGCCTTCCTTCGAGTAGATGCCAAGCTTCTGACGCGTATCGACGATGTCGAGGTTGCGCATCGTAAGCTGACCAATACGGTCTTCGGCGGAGAACATCGAATCGCCCTTTTCCATTGTCAGGCGTTCGGGTTCGTACGTGAGGTTCGGGCTCACGGTATTCATGATCGAATAATCGTTGCCGCGGCGCAGTTCGAGCGTGACTTCACCGGTAATGGCAGAAGCAACCCAGCGCATGGCGCTTTCGCGGAGCATGATCGCCTGGCTGTCGAACCAACGGCCCTGGTAGAGATAGCGGCCGAGCTTAATGCCGTTAATGCGGTACTGCTCGATCGTATCTTCATTGTGAATGCCGGTGACGAGACGTTCGTAGCAGATGAAGAGCAGCGCCATGCCCGGGGCTTCGTAAATGCCGCGGCTCTTGGCTTCAATGATGCGGTTTTCGATCTGATCGGACATGCCGAGACCATGACGGCCGCCGATGCGGTTGGCTTCCATCATGAGGGCGACCGGATCGCTGAACGTCTTGTCGTTAATCGCAACCGGCACGCCGTCCTTGAAGGAGACCTTGACGAGTTCGGGTTCAATCTTGACGTCGTCGCGCCAGAAGGCCACGCCCATAATCGGATCGACGATCTTGACGTTGGAGTCGAGATGTTCGAGATCCTTGGCTTCATGAGTGGCGCCGAGCATGTTGGAGTCGGTCGAATAGGCCTTCTCAGCGCTCATGCGGTAGTTAAAGCCTTCTTTCTGCAGGAAGGCGGACATTTCAGCACGGCCGCCGAGTTCCTTGATGAAGGTAACGTCGAGCCAGGGCTTGTAGATTTTCAGGCTCGGATTGGCCAGCAGACCGTAGCGGTAGAAGCGCTCAATGTCGTTGCCCTTATAGGTCGAACCGTCACCCCAGATGTTCACGCCGTCTTCACGCATGGCGGCAACGAGCATCGTACCCGTTACAGCGCGGCCGAGCGGCGTGGTGTTGAAGTAGAGCTGACCGCCCGTCGAAATATGGAAAGCACCGGACTGAATAGCAGCGATGCCTTCGTTCACAAGCTGCGCACGGCAGTCGATCAGACGGGCTTTTTCGGCGCCGTATTCCATTGCACGGCGGGGAATCGCTTCGTAATCGGTCTCATCGGGCTGAGCAAGGTTGGCCGTATAGGCATAGGGAAGCGCGCCCTTGGTCTTCATCCAGCGCAGCGCGCAGCTCGTATCGAGGCCGCCAGAGAACGCGATACCGACCTTTTCGCCAACCGGCACGCTTTGCAGAATCGTTTGAGACATGTTCTTCTTAACCCGTAGAGAAATCTGTTCGTATTCAACCCGAATTCGGGACGGACACATTATGTGCAGGCTTTTCGTGAAAAAACATCCCAGAAAACCTGACGCACGCCTTTCTTACACGGCCGCAAAGTCGATAAGGCATATACCCTACCTCACTTGTGCGAATGTCCGTGATTTGTCGACAATTATGTGCACCCAAGGCGACGGATGCCGGGCATTTTTAACGCATTCGGGCGAATGATTTTGGCTGCGTTTGGAGTCGGCTGCGCCCAACTTCAAAAGAGCCGTTTGAGCGCTGTCTGCAGAGCGGGCAGCACCTTGCGGTCATTAGGCCGATTCAAAAACGCTGCCAGTTGATCCGCCGGCACAAGACTCACCGCCTGACTCTCCCATCCCATATCAGCAGGCGTTCCCGCCGCCCGAAACGCAAGGTAGTAGCGCGTGATGGTTTTGGTGCGTTCAATGTCACAGAGCCATTCAAGCGGCCGAGCATCCAATCCGCTTTCCTCCCAGCCTTCTTTCACGGCATTTGCCGCGAGGGTCAGCCCGGGCTCCAACCGACCTTTGGGAAAAGTCGCCTCCACTCCGCCGAATTGATTGGTCGGGTGGACCAGCCAGATACGCCGATCGGGTTCAATGATGACAAGGCCGCTCGTTCGGCGCTTATCCGTTGCCGGGAAAGGCGGCTCCGCTACGGCCGGCAGTTCATGCGCAAAGCGCACCCAATCCAAGCATTCAAACGGCGCATGCGTGAGTGCAATGCCGTTAAGCACGGCTGGAAGAAGCGTCGGATCGGTTATGGAGAAAGTAGCTGCTGCCCCAGAATCGCCCCAAGCAGAGACATGACTCGATCTTGTCGGACGAGACACGGCGACGGGTTCGCCGTTTTCATCAAGCTGAGGATGAAAAATCGTCATCGTTGTTTTTTTCATTAAGCCCACTGCTGAGCGGGCGGCCGAGCTGCGGAGACGGATGACGTGCGGTTGTTTTGGCCGCGCGAAAGATGAAACATTTGATTGTGCACGTCTGAATGTATTTGCACATCAGTATCAACACTAAGTTCGTGCACGCCACCATTATCAGGTCAATGGATTACGTCGCAACCCCCTACTTTTGAATCAGCCGTCATACACTTCAAAAACCAACAGATGGGCTTTCGGTAAACGAAATATCTTTAGCGTTAATCCCTTTTCCTGTCACTGCGCTCAGGACCAAGAGCGGCAGTGACGGGGCGCTGCGGATACAAACCGGACCGTGAGTTTGTCAGGACCAATCGGCAGTAAAGGGCGGCGCCTAGTGAGGCGCCGCCCGCCGCTGCCTATAAAAGTACGGCGCCTCAAACCCAATGGAAGCGCCGCCAAAACCACATAGGAGCAATCTTCATGTTTAAGCAAACGCTTCTCGCGCTCTCTTTGGCTGCCGCCTCGACCGCTGCGCTCGCTCTGCCCAATATCGCCGTTCTCGCCACGGGCGGCACGATTGCTGGCGCCGGCGCATCTTCGACCGGCTCGGCCTACAAGGCCGGTGCGGTGTCGGTGAACCACCTCGTGGACGCTGTTCCGCAGCTCGCCAAGATTGCGAACGTGACGCCTATCCAGGTGACCAATATTGGCTCTCAGGATATGTCTGACGAAGTTTGGCTCAAACTCGCCAAGACGCTTGCGAGCGACTGCGGCAAATATGACGGGTTCGTCATCACGCACGGCACCGATACGATGGAAGAAACCGCCTACTTCCTGCAGCTCACCACGGCCTGCAAGAAGCCTGTGGTTTTGGTTGGCGCCATGCTCCCGTCCACCGGTCTTTCTGCCGACGGTCCTCGCAACCTCTACAACGCCGTACTGACGGCTGCCACGCCTGACACGGCTAAACAGGGCGTCGTCGTTGCAATGGACAATGTTGTCATCGGCGCCCGCGACGTCTTTAAGTCAAATACCACGCAGCCTGAAACGTTCCAAGCCATGAACTTCGGCAAAGTGGGCTGGATCTTCAACGACAAGGTCACCTATGAAGCCGTCGGTCTGCGCGCTCAGCTCAAAGCGCCGTTTGACGTGACGAAGCTCGATCAGCTGCCCAAAGTCGGCATCGTCTACAACCACGCCGGCGTCGAGGGCTATCAGGCTGAGGCGCTCGTGAAGGCGGGCTACAAAGGCATCGTCTCTGCGGGCGTCGGCAACGGCAACATCCACAAGGCTGTCTGGCCGGTCCTTGAAAAGGCTGCGCAGGACGGCGTAGTGGTGGTTCGTGCTTCTCGTGTGCCGACCGGCTCTGCAACGAAGGATGCTGAAGTTGACGACGAGAAGATGCATTGGGTTGCCGCTCAGTCCCTTAATCCCCAGAAGGCTCGCGTCCTTCTCCAGCTCTCGCTCACGAAGACCGCCGACTGGAAGGAAGTTCAGCAGTACTTTGACAAGTACTAATCTCCCTCAAAAAAAGAGCATCCTGCCGACAGCGGGATGCTCTTCAAAGAACCTTCACGGCCGCCGATGCTCTGCGCACGGGCGGCCGTTTTGCATAACCGCTGCCAAGGCGCCAATCAAAGGAGCTCGTAGGTCGACGACTGAATCGGCAGATTGAGATTGGGCAGTACCCGTTCGAGCAGAATGCCTTCGCGATTGTCGCCCTGATAGCCGAAAGTCGCGCGAATGCCCTGCAAAATGAACTGGGCCGCTCGGTCAAGCGCAACCGGAAGGCTGTCACCCTGCAGAAGCGCCCCGGTGACGACGCTCGTAAAGGCATCGCCCGTCCCCGGATAATGGGCCGGAAGGTAAGGGCACGTGACCTTCCACGCCCGGCCGTCGGAGCGGCTGGACGCAACAACCGAGGTCAGATCCGGCCGGCCGACGACCGGCACGCCGGTAATGATCACCGTATCGGGCCCCTGAGCGGAAAGCGCCTTAAGGGCCTCCTTTAAAAGTTCGTCCGAACACTCATGCTGATAAGGGCGATCGAGCAGCGCAAAGAGTTCTGTCAGATTGGGCGTCAGCACATCCGCACGCCGCGCCAGAACGCGCATTTCAAGCACCATCTCCTTGGTCATTCCGGCATAAAGTCGGCCGTTGTCCCCCAAAACCGGGTCGACAACAATAAGCGTGTCCTCACGGCGGAAATCATCAATGAAACCCGAAACGATCTGAATCTGCCTGGGCGAACCCAGATAGCCCGTGTATATCGCATCAAACTCGATTTCGAGCTTCTTCCAGCCGGCAATCATTTTCGGCATCTCGTCGGTCAGATCGAGAAAACTGTATTCCGGATACTGCGTATGGTTGGAAAGAATGGCCGTCGGCAGCGGACAGACATCAAATCCCATTGTTGAAAGAATTGGGATCACGACCATCAAACTCACACGCCCAACCCCCGAAAGGTCATGAACGGCGGCAATTCTGCGGGTACTTTTGCGGGCGGGAGTCATTCGATCACACAATGAAATGGACAGGTCGGGGGTTACCTAAAATCGTCTCAATAAGAAACCGTATTAAATCTCTGCGGTTCCCCTAACCCATTACAAAACAGACTGATGGGTTAGATTTTACACCAGGCAAAGATTGACCAAAAGCAACTTCTCAAACTACATGAAATCCCTCATACTTCAACGACTGACGAATAATGCCCCCGTCAAGAAACTCTGAATAAGCACAACAACACGTTCGCAAAATCTCAAAAATGAGTACAACTTCCGCTGCAGACTTTGACTTAACCTCTCCTGTTGAAAGTACACCGCATCAATTTTTTAGGCATTTTGAAATAGTCATATTTATTATATTTCAAATAGATGATAATTTACTGAGTGCTCTTGAGATTTAAATTTACTTTCACTGCTATAAAGTTTATGACTTCCTAGAAGGATGCTCGTACCATAGTTATGTCTCTCCTTTTGTGTGACTTAACCGGCACATCACGAATATTACGAGGCCAACGTCTTCCCGAGCACTCTGGCGTGAATAAACCCTCCTATATGAATGGTTGCCGGTATTTTTTTGCCACCAATAGAAGAACACTGATTTTATGAATTTGCCGTAATTATCTGGTTATTGAACTTTACGCAGTTTATTCGTTCCGACCAATCGTAAACAGAATTTGAGCGTATGAATCGCCCATTGGATGACGAAGGCATCAGAACGGATGGACCGTATCGAAATAGATTGTATGCATGGGTTTTTCTGAGTCTGTGGCAAGCGGACGTGCGAAATGTTGGGTATCGCACGTCCGCCGCCCAGCTTCCTCGCTAAGAGCGTTAGACGTCGGTATGAGGTGCTCCACTTGCCGTACGTTTAACGCTCATTTTTTGTGCAGTTCAATATTGAATACACTCATAAACGGCACAGAAAGCGTTTCTCAGAATGGCTTTATGGCAGTTTTTTTCAACTGCCGTTAGGCTTAAAAGCACTTTTCCTCTATGCAGTTGTGAGCCGCCATGCCCAAACTTAAATTTGCCGACGATCTGCCGCAGCCAGCTTCGGTCAATGCGCCGCTTCAATGCCAAATCTGCTTTGAATCACCTGCCGAGACGGCAGCTGAAGCGACCCCGGAGGAACCGTCTCTCTTTGCTGAGTGCGACAACACGAACGAACGGGATCAGCAGGCTGCCCCTCAGCAGCAAGCCCATTGCCCTCCGGCAAAAACGGCTTTGTCCGATCACGGCCGGCAGCGCTACTCACTCGAAAAAAAGCGGGAAGCACTTGAGCTCTTCAATCGAGGCTACGACTATAAGCGTGCAAGCATTGTGCTCGGTGTGCCGGCTTATACCGTACGCGACTGGAACCGCCTCTATAAGGAGAATCGATTCCTGCAGAGCGGCAGCACTCTGGACACGAAATCGCTCTGGGAAGAAACAGCCGATGAAGGCTGATGGAGCTTCAGCTTAAGAGCTCCCAAGCGGTCTTCACAAAAAGCACCGCCAGCACAGCGCCGATGATCGGCCGAACAATTTTGGTGCCGTTTTGAAGCACTAACCCGGCGCCAATGTAATGACCGGCAATGCCGAAGATCCCTGCGGTCAGACCAAGAAGCCAAATCACTTCACCAGAAAGCGCAAACGTTGCAAATGCTGCGATATTGCTCGCGAGGTTCACCGCCTTCATGGTCCCAGAGGCCGACCGCACGCCCATTTTTGCCCAAAGCGTAAAAGCGAGCAGCATAAAGGTGCCGGCTCCGGGCCCGTAGAACCCATCATAGGCGCCGCAGATGAGCGACGAGATGCAGAGAATGACAAGCTGCTTTCGCGCAGTGATAATCCCTTCGTCATTAGACATCACCGCCCGCTTTGAAAGCACAAAAAAGGCAGCAATCGGCAGCAGTCCCACGAGAATGAGTTCAAAGACACGCTCGGGCACCAGCAGCGCCAGATGCGCACCGGCAGCACTGCCCAAAAGCGAACACACAATGGCCGGCAAGGATTTGCGGATATTGAGAAATCCCGCACGCCAAAGCCGAAAGGCCGAAACCACTGTTCCCATGGCGCTCGAAAGCTTGTTGGTACCCAGCGCCAAATGTGCCGGCACGCCGGCAATGAGATAAGCCGGCAGCGCAATCAGACCGCCGCCGCCCGCCACGGCATCAACGAGGCCGCCCAAAAAAACGAGCGGACAAACGATGAGAAAAGTAATGAGATCGAGCTCCATGGCGGCAGATTCCCAGTATTTGGAAAGATTGATCATAACCACTCCCAAACACCCCTCCATACACGTTTGGACTTACTGCATCCGCACCAGCTCAAATCCGTTGAATGTCTCTTCGCGCGGGCTTCATTCCATCGTCGGATATTTAAAAAAACAATCTTCGCAGCCCGCTCATCCGGGCATGATCTCTGCCGAAATTGATGCTGCCCGCCAGGCCAAAAGTAATCACATATTCATCAACATATTGTTATTGATAAATATTTAGGGAATTTCCGGGGAAGAATCGTTGACCGGAAAAGCAATTAATGATGCATTCATGAGGACTTTGTTTAAGCCCGAGATTAAAACTTTTAATAACGAGCGGATTCTTTCGAGTTCCTCTTCCGCCGCAGCCTTCAGCGCTGCGTCGGTTGGGGCTCCAGCAGCAAAGGTGTTCATCATGAAGCCTCCCGGCCATGAAAGCGAAAAACACAAACTTGGGCTTATCGTCTGCATCGGCATTGTTGCCGGCAACATGATCGAGGGAATTGCCCTGCTGCCAGCCAACCTCGCCTCGATCGGTTCCATCTCTCTTATCGGCTGGATCATCGTAGTCATCGGCGCAATGTCGCTGGCCTACGTCTACGCCAGACTCTCCACCGTCAATCCGCAAAGCGGCGGTCCTGTCGCCTACGCCGGCGAAGTCAGCACCGCCTTCGGCTTTCAATCGAGCATTCTTTACTACAACGCCAACTGGGTTGGAAACCTAGCCATCGGCGTGACAGCGGTTTCTTATTTGTCGATGTTCTTTCCTGCCCTGCAGGAACCGATTCCCGCCGGTCTGGTCTGCATCGCCATCGTCTGGATCTTTACCATCCTCAACTTCATGGGCGGATCCTTTATCGGCCGCATGGCGACCATTGGTCTTGTCGCCATGCTGCTTCCGGTGGCCGGCACAGCAATCTTCGGCTGGTTCTGGTTTGATCCCCAAACCTACACCGCCAATTGGAATACTTCAGGCGCCGCCGATTCCGAAGCGGTCATCCGCAGCGTACTGCTCTGCCTCTGGGCATTCATCGGCATCGAATCGGCCTCCGTATCCACCGGTCTGGTGAAAAATCCCCGAAAAACGGTGCCGCTTGCGACATTGCTGGGAACGGGACTGGCCGGCATTGTTTATGTTCTGAGCTTTCAAGCTATTGCCGGCATGTTCCCTGCGGATGTCATTGCTAAATCCGGCGCGCCATTCGCAGCGAGCGTTGCACTCATGGTGGGTGACTGGGCTGCTCCGGTTGTTGCCGCATGCACCGTGATTGCCTGCCTGACTTCTCTGGGCTCATGGATGCTTCTGGTGACTCAAGCCGGCGCTCGAGCTGCCCGAGACGGGCACTTTCCCAAAATCTATGGTGAACTGGATCATCGGGGCATGCCGCGCAAAGGCCTCATTTTGGCTGCCAGTCAAATGACGGGGCTGATGCTCCTCATCACTGCACTCAATGCCAAGGGCGGCTCCGCAGCCTCGCTTTTTGAGATGATCACCGAGATTGCCGTCTTGCTGACGATGCTCCCTTATTTCTACAGCTGCATTGATCTGCTTCGCATTGAAAGCACCTCGCGGCAGGGGCGTTTGTCCTGCATCGCAGCGGTTCTGGGCTGCGGATTCTGCTTCATAGCGCTTGCCGGTGCAGGCGCAACAAACCTGATGCTCACCATCGGCGTGAGCTTGGTCGTGATGATGATCTACTCGTGGCGGATGGGAACGGTCCAAGCCAACCGCCTGAGTTTCGCAGCTCAGCCTATATCATCATCGGCTGCCGGCTCTTAATGCTCCTCTTCTTAAAGCGCTGACAGCATAAACGGGCGATCGTCTTGGGATGACTTTCGCCCGTTGCGGCGTCTTATCGGCTTAGGAACCGTGCTCGAAAATCGCCTTGGGTTCTGTAAATTCGAGCAGACCGAAAACGCCGCCTTCACGACCGACGCCACTCGATTTAAAGCCGCCGAAGGGAGCTGCAAGGTCGCGTGACGCGTCATTCACGTAGACGTTCCCCGTGCGCATACGACGCGCAAAATTCACCGCTGCCTCATGAGGACCAAAGACAGCGCCGCACAGACCGTACTGCGTGCCGTCGGCAATCGCCAGCGCTTCTTCGAGCGTGTTGTACGGCATCACCGACAGGACAGGGCCAAAGATTTCTTCCTGAGCAATCCGCATCTCAGGCCGGACATCCGAAAATACAACGGGCGGCACGAACCATCCGTCATCGGCGCCCGGTTCCGGCGGCAGCCCGCCGGCAACCAGACGAGCCCCCTCGCGGATGCCCGAAGAAATGTATTCCCGAACGCGTTCAAACTGCGCCCCGGAAATTAAGGGGCCCATACGGGTTGCCGGATCCGTGGGGTCTCCCATCGGGTAGTCTGCAAGAACGGATTTGAGAAGTGCTTCAGCGGTTTGGAGCTTTTCAGCAGGAACCAGAAATCGAGATAGCGCTGTGCAGGTCTGTCCGGCATTGAGGAGCAAGGAATCCAGCACTTTCTTCGCGGCCATCCGGCCGGCCTCATGCCCCTCGAGCTCCGGCAGCCACACCGCCGCTGACTTGCCTCCGAGCTCCAAAATGAGGCGCTTCATCATCGGGGCGGCACGGCCTGCAATTCGGCGGCCGACGGCTGTTGATCCCGTAAAGGAAATCAAATCGACCCCTGCGTGCCCGGTCATGGCCTCCCCTACGGTTTCACCGTATCCCTGTACAAGATTGAGAACCCCGGGCGGAAATCCGGCCTCTTCAAAGGCTTCAATGAGCAAAACGGCGGTAAGCGGCGTCCATTCGCTCGGCTTGAGCACAACCGTGCAGCCCATAAGCAGCGCCGGAACAACCTTCTGAATGATCTGCCCCAAAGGGTAATTCCACGGCGTAATGGCAGCGACGACACCTACTGGTTCACGCATGACGAGGGACGCGGGAAATGCTTCTTCTGCGGCAATCGACCGTGCGGCCGCAATAAATGCGGCCGTACGTTTTTGCTGATAGAGGCAGTGCTTGCTTCGTGCGAAAGCAACCGGGGCACCGAGTTCGGCGACCTCCAATTCAATGACGGCTTCCGTTTTTTCGCAAAAACGCCTGAGCATCCCTTCCATCAGCGCGATGCGCTGCGCGAGCGGCGTACTGCTCCAGCGGGGAAATGCGCTTTGAGCCGCTGCGACGGCGGCATCCACCTCTTCGGGCGTACCGTCCGGAACACGCGCGAATATTTCGCGAGTCGCCGGATTTTCAACGTCAATCATGGCGCCCTTAGGGGTTGTCCAGACGCCGTTAATGTAATGTTTTCCAAAATGCGAGTTGGCTGCGCGCATACGGATCTCCTCACTCCTTCGAGCAACAACACAATCCCGGGCTCCAACCCACCATTGTACGCATCATCCTTTGTCTTAACCTGCTAGGCAAGGCAATCGACCTTGGATTCGCTCCTGCTTCGTGCCGCGCCGAAAAAATCCATTCAGAGCGACGGTTTATTTGATCTTTGACGCAGGACTTGAGCGATTGTCTTGTCCTGAAAGCTCTGGAGACCGCGCTATTCTCAATCACACGAATAACCATTCCTTGAAGGACATTTTCATGCCGCAGGACACATTGGAACAACGCGCCGTTCTTTGGACACAGGCGCTCGTCCGAGTCCCAAGCGTTTCTGGGTCACCCGCCTGTCTGCAGGTGCTGGAAACCGCTCGAGACCTTATTGAATCAACAGGCGTCGAGGCCGACATCCGCATCCTCTTCCCTGAAGCGCCCAACCCTGTGCTGCTGGCCCGAACCGGCCGCGGCAAGGCGGGTGTGCCGGAACTCATGCTCTCGGGGCACGTCGACGTCGTCCCGCCCGCCGGCATGGAAGATCCTTGGAGCGCCCGCATCGAGGGTGACCGCATGCACGGACGCGGCACAACGGACATGAAGAGCGGCGCAGCCTGTGCGCTCACGACATTTTGTGAAGCCGCTCGTCAAGGCGTCGACGGCGTACTTTGGCTCATTCTCTCTACGGATGAGGAAACCGCGGCCCAAGGTGTCGTTAGAGCCTTGAGCTGCCCGGATGCTCCGCGTCCTCAGCTCTGCGTCATTTGTGAACCAACGGGGCTGTGCGTACGTTCAGCACATCGCGGAGACTGCTGGATCCGCGTGGACTTTACCGGCAAGAGCGCTCACTCGAGCCGCCCGCATCTCGGCATCAATGCCATTGAAGCGGCGGCGCTCTTTATCGTTCACGCCAAAAAACGTCTTCCGGAACTGCTCGCAGGAAACGCCGCAGCAGGTCCGGCCTCATCCTCTATTGATCTTGTTTCGGGCGGCGCAGCGGAAAATGTTGTTCCGGCCAGTGCTTCCGTCACCATTGACTTTCGCTATCAAGGCGTAGAGTCCGCCCAAGTGCAGTGTGACCGCATTGAAAAGATTCTTTGCGAAGTTCGAACAGACCCCGACTTTCCTCCGGTTTCGACTTCACTCACGGTAACGGGCGACTGGACGGCACTCTCCACGGACATGACGCAGCCCTTGGCACAGGCCGCCGTTGCAGCGCTTGGCGAGTCGCTTGGGCATATCCCTGAAACGACCGAAATGACGGGTTGGGGTGAAGGCGGTTCAATGCAGAAATTCGGCATTCCAGCCTTCTATTTTGGGCCTGGCGACGGACCGCTCGCACATACGCCCAAAGAATCCGTCAGCGTTTCTGAAATCAAAACTGCCGTCAAAGCACTCTTCCATCTTGTGGATCGGCTGGTCGTCCATCCGAAACTGTGAAATCAGTATTGACGCAGGAAAGTATGGATTACAGGCGAAGGCGCACTGATGTGGTGCGCCTTCGCCTTTTTATGTGCTTCAAGGGCGGTTCGTCCATCCCGCGCGTGCATGGACCCCGTTATCCAAACTCAGCAGCCCGCCAGTACTCCGCTTTCGCAGATCAGCTCCTGGCTTGCTTTGCGCCTGCAAGAGCAAGCATCCCAATGAGTTTGGCACTGTCTTTGCTCATTATTTTTTTACAGTCCCTCCCTATTGAATCGGGCAAGACGCCAGATTCAATGACGGCCGCCTTTCAGATTATTTCAAGAGTTGAATTGCCATGACCAATACCTTCCGCATGCTGATGCTCACCGGCGCTCTCGCCGGAGCTTTTGCCGTCTCCACAGGCGCTGCCGCCAAGGAAATCACCGTCGCGCTCGCCTCAACCTTCACGACGATGGATCCTTACGATGCCGGCGACACGCTTTCACAGAACTCGGCCAAGTCAATGTACGAAGGGCTTTTTGGTCTCGACAAGGACATGAAGCTTAAGAACGCCCTTGCAACCGGCTACGAAGTGAGTAAGGACGGCCTGGTCTACACGGTGACGCTCAGAAAAGGCGTGATGTTCCATGACGGTACGGAATTCAAAGCCGATGCCGTCAAAGCCAATTTCGACCGCGTGACGAATAAGGACAATGCGCTCCGACGCTACACGCTCTACATGAACATTGCCAAAACCGAAGTCGTTGATGACTATACGGTGCGCATTACGCTCCATACGCCGTTCTCGGCCTTCATCAATCAGCTTGCCCATCCGGCCGGCGTGATGATTTGCCCGAAGTCGCTTGAAAAATATCCGGGCAAGCAGATTGCTTTTCATCCCTGCGGCACGGGTCCTTACATCCTGAAAGATTACAACCCCTCGGAAATTCTCCATGTTGTCAAGAACCCCAACTACTGGCAGAAGGGGCTCCCCAAACTTGACGGCATTTACTTCAAGCCGGTGCCGGAAAATTCAACGCGTGTAACCATGCTGCGCACGGGCGAAGCACAGTTCATCTTCCCTGTTCCCCCCGAACAGGCCAAGACCTTGACTGGCAGCGACAACCTTGAAGTGACTGTTTCGCCCTCCATCATTGAGCGTTACGTCGCTTTCAACACTAAAACCAAGCCCTTCAACGACGTACGGGTGCGCAAAGCGCTCAATTACGCCGTCAATAAAGAAGCCCTTGCCAAGGTGGCCTTCAGCGGCTATGCCGTTCCGGCCACGGGCTCTGCACCGGAAGGCGTCGACTATGCCAAGGTCTATGAGCCCTGGCCTTACGATCCCAAGAAAGCCCGCGAACTCCTGAAGGAAGCGGGCTACCCGAACGGCTTCACTGCAACCCTCTGGTCGCTCTACAACCACACCACTGCACAGAAAGTCATTCAGTTCCTGCAGCAGCAGTTTGCTCAGGTCGGCGTCAAAGTTTCGATCCTTGCCATGGAAGCCGGTCAGCGTAATGAATATCTGCTGAAAAAACCTGAAGATGCCAAGCTCAACATGCTCTATGCCGGTTGGTCGAGCTCCACGGGCGAACTTGACTGGGCGCTCCGTCCGCTGCTTGCTACGGCAAGCTGGGCGCCGGTGGCGGGCAACTACGGCTTTTATTCCAGCAAGGTGCTTGACGACAGCTTTACGAAAGCACTGCTCACGACGGATCGTGCTGAAAAGACCAAGCTCTATAACGCCGGTCAGGACGCCATTTGGAACGATGCGCCGTGGATCTTTCTCATCAACGAACAGAATGTTTCGGCCAAGGTTAAGAACCTGAAGAAATTCTACGTTCAGCCTGATGCCGGCTTTGACTACTACGAAGCGGAGCTCGATTAACCGCCGCAGGGATGCAGCACACGCAACGGACAAATGGTCCCGTGTGCTGCATGGCTGTTGATTCAGAACTCACGAACAGCTCCGCTTCGCTTTTCCTTCCGTCAGTCTGCGGTTTCTCGATGAAACCGCGGGCTTTTTTTTTTACCGCAGTCTGAATGCTCTGGCGTTAGGAAAGTTTTGTCGGCTTAATCCTCAGTTCGTCTTCTGCCAGCTCCTCAGCTTCAGCCGCTGCCAGGGCAGCGGGTCTCGTCCGCCGCACAACGAGCAGCAGCACCAGAGCAATCAGTCCGGAACCGAGCATCACTGCAGCATACTTCCAGGCCTCCCCCAAAACGATGGGAATGAGGAGCGCCGATGACACCGCAAAAGCGCCCGTCTGAAAAAACTGCTGCACTGAAGCGGCCAAACCGCGGCTTTTGGGGAAATAGTCGAGGTTCATTACGTTGAGTGCCGGACGAACGGCCGCTGCCGCAAAGTTATAAACAACCGGCGCCAACAGCACCCAGGGGAAGACGGCAAAAGGACCATGATCAAATACCACGCCGAATAAGCCCGATGCCGCCAAAAAGCCTACCCCCCAAAAAAGCAATCGATTCTGACCAAACATCGCCAGCAGATGAGAACAGGCCCAAGAACCCGTCATGCCTGCAACAACCATCGGAATCATCAGCCAGCCGAATTCATCCACCCCCAGTCCCATCACATTGAGTACGAAATCAGCCGCGCCTGCAGAATAAACAATCAAGCCCAAGAAAATGAAGCCGTGCGCAACAACGCCCGACGTGAATGCGGGGACTTTGAGCACCTCCCCATAACGGAGCAATGTCGCCCACGGACGAAAAGAAACACGGCGTTCGCTGGGGAGCGACTCTTTCAGAACGCATGCTGAGCAAAATGCCATCGCCGCACTTAAAACGGCTAAAAAGATAAAAATGGACCGCCAGCCCAGATGAACGGTCAGTTCACCGCCTACAACCGGAGCTAATGCCGGGGCCAGCCCAAAAATAACCGCGATGAGCGCGATGATTTTTGCTGCATCACCCCCGCTCCAGCGATCGCGAACAATAGCCTGAGTGACAACAGGCCCCGCAGCCGCTGCCATCCCCATTACAAACCGCCAGATAAAGAACGCTTCCATCGAGTCGGCAAAAAGAAGCCCCAGCGACGAGACAGCAAATACCGTCATTGAAAGGGCAAGCACAGCCTTTCGTCCGAAAGCATCTGAAGCCGCCCCTATCAGAAGCGACGTACAGGCAAATGCGGCCAGATAGATCGAAAGCGTCTGCTGCACGGTTACAAGCCCAACGCCGTAATGCTGCCCTATTTCATCAAAGGCGGGGACATACGCATTCGCAGCAAAAGGGCCAATCGAAGAGACAAAGGCGAGAAGCGCAGCATCTTTGGCCGTAGGACGGCCGGATTTTGTCGCAGCTGCGACCTCATGATCCTCTTCGGCAGCCATTTTCGGATCATCAGCAGGTGTTTGTACAAGGGACATAGGGATACGGGCTTGTCATTCAGCGTGAGCCCATCAATATTCATCAGACTTCTCGGCGAAGTCTAAAGCAAACCTTGCCCCTATCCGCCGAACACGACTGGATCCTCGTAATTTTGTTTTCGAAAAGTAAACAAAATTATTTTGTATAACCAATATGCCTATATTTACGGCCTGCTTGATATTTCAAACCGCAATCTTATTCATAACCAGCCAAAAGAATAAAAGTATGTCTTTATAGCTACGTTGTATTTCTTTTCTGAATCCGGCTCAATTCTGCAAAATAGGTACTAGTACCAATACGTGTTGATGATTTAGTGTCGATGAATTGATTTTTCCAGTTTGAGTTGCAACTTCTTAAAAGACCGCGTAATCTTGAACCCGAGATCAGGTAGATCTCAAGTTTTTAACAGCTCATACATGTCATAGGAGAATTAGTATGACCGGCAGCAATTTTCGTTCTATTCGCGAACATCTCGAACTCTCTGTTGAACAGCTCGCCGATATCCTGCGCGTTTCTGCTCATCAGATCATTGCTTGGGAACATGGTATGTCCCAGATTCCTTCTGTTTATGCTGATCGCCTTTTCCGCTTTGACCGTCACGGTCTCTGCTTTTTTGCACCGCGCAGCTAATCATTTGATTTTTAGGTAAATAATATGAATAAATCTCGAAAACCTCCGCCGGACGATCCTGCGAAATAAAGGGGCTGCACCTGTAATTGGGTACAGCCCCTTTCTTTTGCCTGCCCATCTTCACGAGATTGAAACGCATTCTTTATAACTGTTTTCATCAAAACATCAAGATTCTGCCGCGAATGCTGTTTTCGTGACTGGATCTTCTATGCTAGGCACTAACCCTAAACTCAATTGTCGGTTTGGTTCCCTGATGTTTGTTTTTCGATTTATCTGCTTGCAAGCCTAAATAAAGCTGGTGTACTCTAATCACGAGATCAGGAATATCTCATTTTTAGAACAATTCGGTAATTTTGGACTACAGAAATGCTTTCTTCGATTCTTAGAATTTGCGGTGCTCTCTTTGATGCTTTTGCCCAAGACTTTATCAATACCTTCTGCATGGGCATCTCCCGAGACCTCCATGAAGTCAGTGCGCCGTTCCCCGCAGAAGATAATTCAACGTCAACTCGCACCGCTTGAAGTTTATTTTCATTCATCAGGAGTCAACATGCCGGAATATCGAAAACCTACAGTTGACGAAGCTCCCAAATAAAAGGGCTGTACTTGAAGTACAGCCCTTTTATTTATCAGCTTACATTATGAGCGTATCGTATCCAATTAATATTTTTTCTTCTGTTTTCAAAAAAGATTCACTTATTACATTTCGTCTGACAGAATTAAAGGCTATTTTATTTTTAGGTATTAGCCCTTAATAGGATTGATAGTTTAGCGATTCATTCTTTTTTAATTCATCATCGACTTGCATCTCTTTTATGAGAGGGGTAATCTAAGTCTCGAGGTCAGGAAGATCTCAAGTTTTTAACAACACCATTGAATCTTTAGGAGTTTTAAAATGGCTATGCATCTTATTCATACGATCGGTTCCATCATCGCTGTCTTTGCAGAAGAGTATTTGAATACCTTCTGTCTGGGTGTTTCCCGCAATATGCGTTCTGTCAGCGTTCCGTTCGCGAGCGAACAGCACTAATCTTTAAGAGGCATTACAATATGGGTAAACCGCGAAAACGCCTAGACGGCGAATCTGCAAAATAAAGGGGCTGCACCTGATAATGGTTCAGCCCCTTTCTTTTGCTTCTAACGCTGCGCCAGCTCGCTTTCTCTGCTACTAGGTCTCTTAGTCTCGCCCTGTCAGGCTGGATGTCATCTCAGCCTAGCTGCCGTTCACAGACGCAGCGCCCAGCGTTCTTTTAATAGGCTCCTTTCTTAAAGCCTAAGGTCACTTGATCCAGCCACAATGCGTCGGATATTTTGTTGAAAATATTTCTCTTGGCCGCGCCGCCCTTCTGTGCGGGGGGGGGGGGGGGGGGGGGGGGGGGGGGGGGTAACTTTTCCTCGGCGCTCTTGCTTGATAGAGGCACTTCGGGAAGGTATCTGTTCGAGCGCAGCTGTACCCGTCTCCTCCAGAATCTTGCTTTCAAACGAGGTTGCCGCTTCATGCTCGGGCTCAGCCGCACTGACGGGCTGCTGCAGTTCCCTCTCAGCTGCAACGTCCTCATCGTCGATCACCTGTGTGCCTTGAGCCCCATTTTCAGAGGTTGCAGCAATGTATTCTTCCACCGTCAGCTGATGAACCGGCGCTAATAAACGATAGCCGCGTTTGGGTACCGTTTTGATATATTCCGGTGCTTCTTTAGCACTGCGGCCGTCTTTTAAAAATTTTCGTAATTCGAAAATAGCCTGAGTAATGGCCTGATCCGTTACAACATCCCGATCCCAGCAATTATCAATGATCTCTTGTCTGGAAACGACCTCCATAGGATGCTGCGCAAAATAAAACAATAGATCCATCAGCCGCGGCGGCAGGACGCTTCGACGGTTTTTTCGCCGAATTGAATTTGATCTCGGATTGGCAACCCAATCCGCAACAGTAAAAAATGCACTCTCCATTGTTCCCTCTCGAATTAACTGTCGTGACCATCTTCTATTGTTATTAATCGCGGCCCTTATACTGTTTCTCATTGTAGTTGATCAGTTCGATTGAGTACATCACCCTATTGGAATAGCAAGAAAAATGCATATTTACCGTTTATCGTTGTTTATCAACTTATTAGTGATGTACTCATACTTATCTGCGTCAACATATAAACTCAGTATTTATACGCACTGCGGATTCAAAGTCTCCTCAAACCATTTACATCCGTAAACTTTTAAAGTGTTAAATACTGCCCCGTGGGCTTAGCCAAAATATCTTTACTGCTCAGGAAGCTCAGGGCTCCCGTCCTTTGCAACAAAGAGACCATAAAAAGCAATGCCCAAGAAGAAGACAATGGTCGCAAACTTCATGACGTCGCCGTCCATGAGGCTGAAATACCATCCGATGAAGATGAGTGAGCCCAAGGCTGCCGCTTCAACACAAACCTTCTTGACGCCTTGAAGTCCGGCTCTGCGCACAACTACAAAAGTGGCTGCCATACAGAGAAAATACGGGAAGACATTGGTAATGACCGAGATGTCCACGAGCAGATCAAACTGACTGAACAAGTTGGAAACCGGCATAAACGGCACCAACAGCGTCTGGATGATGCAGAGGATGAAGAGTCCCATATAAGGCACATCCGTTCTGCCAACGCGTTTAAACAGCGCAGGGAAATATCCCAGCCTGGCGGAGGTCATGAAGACTCGGTACATCGTGAACTGCCACGTAACGAGCGACCCGACACAGGCCAGAAAGAGGAGCACTGCCAGTATGCGGCTCGCCGTCGAACCAAAAAGGCTTACGAAGATGACAAAGAGCGGCGCTCCGGAATCCACCAGTTCGGACTCCGGAAGCAAGCCGGCGATCAAAATCGTTGACACGACATAAATGACTGCCACCGCAATGGTGGCGGCCAATACCGCTTTAGGAACAGACTTCTCTGGGTTATCAACACTGTCGTCGTTAGCGCAAGCTGACTCTAATCCCAAAAAGGCCCAGAACATCATGGGAGCCGTCGCCGTCACCGCGGAAAGCACCGGCAAATCGCGCGGATTCCAATTCTGCGCAAACACCTGCGTGTCAAAGCTGAACGGCGCCGCACAGAGCACAAAAAGGAGCGGGATCAAGATACCCCAGATGGTCACCGCGCTGAGGCGCCCCATCGCTTTAACGCCCGCGAAGTTCACCAGTGTCGAGAGCCAAAGCAGCGCTATCGTTAAGCACTGCACAACGCCCAAATCAGCGTGAATGCCGAAAATACCCAGCAGATAGCCGACCGCGGTGGTAGCAATGGCTACGTTGGCGATGACGACAGAAAATGCGTAAATATAGTTGGTCAAAAAAGAGCCGGGCATGCCGAAGGCATTTTCGGCGATAGCGCCTAAACCGCCCAGACGATATTTGGAGTAAATCCCGCAGTTGGCAAAGGCATATGCCATTGCGACTGCTGCAAGGCAAACAACAAACCAGGATAAAAGTCCGATCCCGCCCACCTGTGCGACTTTCGCCGGCAGCATCAGGATTCCCGATCCCAACATGTTCAAAGCAGTCAGCAGCATGAACTGCGTTCTGTTCATTTTGAATTTAGTCATTTGTGGCCCCTTTTGCCCTCTGGCCGCAAACAAGAGCAGCCCCGCAGGAGAGAATCTTTCCTGCGCGGCCGCCATTGCGTTTACAAAATCAACACAATGATCAATTCTTGCTCTCCGGTCTCAGCGCGGGGAAGAGCAAGACGTCACGAATCGTAGGTGCGTCCGTAAGCAACATCATAAAGCGATCGATGCCGATGCCGCACCCGGCGGTTGGCGGCAATCCATATTCAAGTGCCGTCACGTAATCTGCGTCGTAATACATCGCTTCATCGTCACCGTGTCCCTTGCGCTCAACCTGCGCGCGGAAGCGAGCTGCCTGATCATCCGGATCGTTAAGTTCGGAGAAGCCGTTAGCAGTTTCTCGGCCGGCAATGAAGAGTTCAAAGCGTTCCGTAATGTCCGGATTCACATCAGAGGCTCGGGCCAAAGGCGAAATTTCCGTCGGATAGTCAATGATGAAGGTCGGCTTGATGAGCTTCTTTTCAACGGTTTCGTCAAAAAGCGCCATCTGCAGCGAGCCGAGGGTCGGATCAATCTGCTCGTCGGCACCGAGACGCTTGAGTTCCTTCTTCAGGAAATCTTCGTCCATGAGCTGACTTTCAGTGTATTCGGGGCTGTACTTCAAGATAGCCTGCTTCGGCGTGAGCTTGTCGAAGGGCTCCTCGAAATTGATCGTCATTCCCTGATACGTCACGATGGCCGAACCGGTTACTTCACGCGCGACATGACGCAGAAGCGCTTCAGTAAATTCCATCTGGTCCTTATAGGTCCAGTAGGTGGCGTAGAACTCCATCATGGTGAATTCTGGGTTGTGACGCGCATCAATGCCTTCATTGCGGAAGTTTCGATTTATTTCGAATACGCGTTCAAAGCCGCCAACCACCAGACGCTTCAGATAAAGTTCCGGCGCAATGCGCAGGTACATTTCAGTATTCAGCGCATTATGGTGCGTGATGAAGGGACGTGCATTGGCGCCGCCCGGAATCGGATGCAGCATCGGCGTTTCCACTTCCAGGAAGTTGTTGGCCAGCATGAAATTGCGAATGGAGGCAATTGCCTTCGAACGCTTGATAAAGCGCTCGCGTGATTCGGCATTGACCATCAAATCCACATAGCGGCGGCGATAGCAGAATTCCTGGTCCTGCAGGCCCTTGTGCTTATCGGGCATCGGCCGAAGGCTCTTGGCCATCAAGCGGAATGACGTCACCTTAATGGCCAGATCGCCGGCCTGAGTACGCATCAGCGTACCTTCACAAGCAACGATGTCGCCGAGGTCGAGCGTCTTGAAATCTGCGTAAGCGGCTTCGCCCACCGTGCTTTCTTGGACGAAATACTGCATTGTCCCCGTATAGTCGCGGACGGTCGCAAAAGTGAGTCGGCCCATGACTCGCTTGAGCATCACACGGCCTGCACAAGCGACCTTCGGCGCGAGCGCTGCAAGCTCTTCAGCGGTCTTGTTGCCGTACTTTTCGTTAAGGTCACCGAACAAATCCTTGCGGACAAAGTCATTCGGATAGGCGACGCCGTGTTCGCGAAGCTTAAGGAGCTTGGCGCGGCGTTCCGCAATAACCGAATTTTCATTTTGTACTTCTGTGACCGAGATGTTCTCGTTAGTCATGTAGCCACCTAATGTAAGTTGGGATTGATGGATTGGGTTCTGGTGGAGTGAAAAGCGGCAGAGATCTTCCAGCTTCCCACTGCTCGTATGGGGCTGCAGGCGGCGGACACATTGGAACCCAACAAATGTGTCCGCCGCCCCACCAGCAGATCTCTGCCTAACCTAGAAGCCTTACATCTTCAGAACCTTGACGGTGTAGGAACCGTCCGGCTGACGATAGGCACCGTGGATATCGGTTTCGAAGCCCGGGAAGTGCTCGCCGATTTCGCAGAGCATGAGCATGAAGTCCAGCACCGCGCGGTTGTCGGCCGTGAGCATTTCGCCCGGCATAACCAGAGGAACTCCCGGCGGATACGGCAGAATCATGTTGGCGTTGACCTTGTCCTGCATATCCTGAATGCGGACTTCCTCAACCTCACCGTTGAGTTCGCGCTGGAAGGCCTCAAACGGCGGCATGACCATCTTCGGCAGCGTTTCAAACGCGTGGAACATCATGTTCGGCAGATCGTGTTCAACGATGAGCTTATGGATGCCCTGGGCCAGTTCCTGCAGACGCATGCCGTCGTAGAAGCTCGGATCCTTCTTGTAAAGCGACGGGATCGCTTCCTTGATTTCAAGATTGCGGTCGTAGTCGCGGCGGAAGTTGCAGAGTTCACGCAGCAGCCCCATCGCCTTCGTGTTGTCGATACCGAAGGAGAAGAGGAAGAGCAGGTTGTAGGGACCCGTCTTTTCAACGATCACGCCGCGGTCATCCAAGTATTTGGAAACGATCGAAGCGGGAATGCCGCGCTCAGCCATCGTGCCGTCGCCATTGAGACCCGGCGTGAGGAGCGTGACCTTGATCGGGTCAAGATACATGTGCTCTTGATCGATGTTGCGGAAGCCATGCCACTTGTCTTCGGGCTTGAGTTCCCAGCATTCCTTCGTGCCGATGTTTTCGGGCTGCCACACGTCGAAGAACCAAGAATCGGATTCTTCGCGAAGACGCTTGATTTCCTTACGGAAGCGAATCGCACGATCGATGGATTCATCAATCAGACGGCGGCCCACATTGCCGCGCATCATAGCGGCAGCAGTTTCCGTCGATGCCACGATCGGGTAGAAGGGCGACGTGGAGGTGTGCATCATGAACGCTTCATTGAACGTCGCTTCGTTGATTTCACCCTTCACATGGATCATGGAAGCCTGCGAGAACGCAGCCAGCAGCTTATGCGTCGACTGAGTTTCGTAGATCACCTTGCCCTCTGTACGGCCGCCGCTCATGCCGGCAAGACCCTGATAAATCGGGCTGAAGTTGGTGTAAGGCACCCATGCGGAGTCAAAGTGAATCGACTTCACATCCAGCGTATTCTTGATGAAGCCGGTGTTGTAGAACAGACCGTCATAGGTGGAGTTGGTCACCACAGCGTGAACCGGCCACGTGGCGTTCGGCGTTTCCTTCACACGCTTTTCAATGGTCTCGTGCTTAAATTCGCTCTGCGGGATACCGCCCAGAATGCCGTAGGCGTTGCGGGTCGGGCGCAGATAGATTGGGATCACATTGCTCATCATCATCAGATGCGTGAGCGACTTGTGGCAGTTGCGGTCAATCAGCACAGTGCTGCCGGCCGGAGCGGAGTACAGACCGATGATCTTATTGGCGGTCGACGTGCCGTTCGTAACGATGTAGCTGCGGTCAGCATTAAACGTCTCAGCGATGTATTTCTCAGCATCGCGATGAGGACCGGAGTGGTCAAGCAGAGAGCCGAGTTCACCCACGGAAACTGAAACGTCAGCCTTGAAGGTGTTGGCGCCGAAGAAGTCATAGAACAATGCGCCGACCGGACTGTGCTGGAAGGCCGTGCCGCTCATATGGCCCGGCGTGCAGAATGTGTACTTGCCTTCCTTGGCGAAGTTGATCAATGCGCGTGTCAGCGGAGGCGTAACAGCCTTTTCGTATTCTTCGACCTTCTGAGTGATCGTAACGGCGATGTCCGCAGCGTTTGAAATTTCATATTCGAAGAATTCGACATTCAGTGAGAGCTGCTGGAACGTAGCATCCGTCACACTGTTGGAGCTCGAGAAAGCGAATACGGGGAGATATTCATTGAAATCGTGAATCTGCTGGCAGAGTTCCTGAGGAGAATCTTCCCAATCGATCACCACACCGGCAAGACGGGCATTGTTTTCGACGACGCGAACAAGGTCCGCCTGATCGGCGGCAAACACGACTTCGAACCCGCGTTTTTTTAAGCACTCATTCAGGCTGTGAATCGGGGCGTCTTTAAAGAAACGACCAGGCGAGACGAGCTCAACGATGATGTTCATGATGAAACCTCACAAAGGGAGATGTGGTGGTGAAACCAGAAGGGGCTGGGCCTGCCCTCTCAATCCGTCACATAAAGTGAGCAGACCCAGCCAGAGGAAGAAGTTGATGAAAGAGTTGTTGACTGATTAGTTGTCGCCGACGAGCACTGCAGCCTTGCCAGCTTCGGACTTGTCGGAAGCTTCTGCCGCAGCAGTCTTGACAGTCGCCTGGAGCTTGCCCTTCTTCCAGGAGAAGAACATCATGATGACCAGGCTGACGATGAAGGTAGCGATCAGTTGGTTGAAACCGGCGCCGGCCAGGGCGATGAAGCAGAAGCCGCTGCCGAGGACCGAGGCGATGCAGCTGATAACGTTGCGGGTCGTTGCGCCTTCGATGCGCAGCAGGTTGACGCAGCTGTAGAAGTACGGGAGCATCGTGAGGAGAACCGCGATACCGGTGATCATGCCGAAGAGGTCGGAAGCAGAGCCGCCGCTTGCATTCATGGCCGTGATGACCGCCATAAGCACCGTCATTTGCGTGGCCGAGAGGATCAGACCCTTGCGGGGGAGACCGTTCTTGTCGAGTTCACCGTAGATCTTGGGGATATAGCCTTCCTGAGCGGCACGGGCACCGGCCTGAGTAACAAGCATCATCCAAGAGCCGAGCGAGGTGAGGCAGGCGAGAGCCGTGATGGCGGACACAACCGGAGCAGCCCAGTCACCGACCATCAGCGAGGCCGAAAGAGCAAACGGAGCACCCGAGGCAGCCGTCACAGAGGCCGGGAACATGCCGGCGATAGCCTGAGACGAACCGATGTAGACGAGACCGGCGAGCAGAGCGCCCAGCATCGTGGCGAGCGGAACCGTACGGCGAGGATTGTCAACGAGACCGGACGAGACAGAGGCCGATTCAATGCCGATGAAGGCCCAGAGGCACAGCAGAACGCTGCGGCAGGTCGCATCCAAGTCAGTCGTGCCAGAGACATTCCAGTTCTCCATGTAGACCTGAGGATCAAACCAGAGCCAGCCGAAAGTAGCCGTGCCGACAACAGGGATAAGGAGTGCAATAACGCCGAACGTAGTGACCTTGCCGATCATTGAGCCGCCGAAGAAGTTGAGGATCGTGAAGAACCACACAACCGCGACGCAGGCAATGCCGGCCGGAATGGGATGATTGAGAATCGGGAAGAAGACTGAGAGATAGGAAACAGCAGTAATTGCAATTGCAAGGTTGCCGATCCAGTTGGCGTGGTAATAAAGCACGCCGGTTTGATACCCGAAGGCCGGGCTGATTTCACCCGCATAAGCGACAGGACCGCCGCTTTGCGGATTCACTGTAGATAGGCGGGCATATACATATGCAAGCGCCAACGCGCCAAACATAGCGATAATCCAGCCAAAAAGTGCAACAGAACCAATACTGGCGAGATTTGAGGGAAGCAGGGCGATGCCGCTACCCATCATGTTACCGGCAACAATGCCAGTACATGCAAATAGTCCGATTTTTTTCCCAGATGACATTTTGTGCCCCAGAAGTTGATGAAACAACATCTTCAAAACGAACCGGCTTCCTTCTTCTCGCCGAACCATGCTGAAGCTGTTGCAGCAATATTGAACTTTTAGGGCCTTTAAAGCCTCATAGAAATATAAAAAAGCAATCACATAACAAACATTTGTCGATTGTTATGTATATTTCATATATTTCAACTAGTTAATTGATATCAATTTCATATAACAGTCCTCATAAAACCTATCTTTTTCTGAAATAGACAGATTATTGATACTAAATTAACGCCATATTGATAAAGATATCTTCCTGATTAATTCCAAACAATAGGAATGCATCACCCAAACTTTATATTTTCATTCATTACAATAGACAATTAAAGGACCTTTTGGGTTAACAATTAAGCGTTAACACCAAGATCGCAAAACTGCAATTAACGCAATTCCAATTGACCCTTAAAACATTTTTCTAAAAAGAATAGACAGACCTTTATTTCTTTAACTTATTGGTCAAATCATTTTTGCTGTGATGAATGCTCAAAATAAATAAATTTCATAGACTTGCAGTACTGACGACCTTAGGCATAAAGTTCCTTCTTCATCTCCAAAGCCTCGAACCTCATGCAGACAGCCAACCTTTCACCGGTACCCGCCTCAATTCCCTATCGAGGACGATTCGCGCCGTCTCCTACCGGGCGGCTTCATGCTGGGAGTCTTGCAGCGGCATTGGCCAGTTGGCTTGACGCTCGTGCGCATGGCGGGACATGGCTCGTTCGCATTGAAGACATTGACCCTCCGCGAGATGTACCCGGTGCCGGAGAAGCCATCATTAAAGCGTTGGCACGCTTTGGCATGACCTCTGATGAGCCCATTCTCTGGCAGCATGACCGCTTAGAGGCCTATGCGGACGCGCTCGCCAAACTGACTGCTGAGGGCTTTATCTACGGCTGCGCCTGCTCACGCAAAGAAATTCAGCTCGCCGACGAAGCATTGGGTCTGCCGATTGGCGTGTATCCGGGCACCTGCCGACACAGCACTCAGGGGCGCCCAGTGCGTGCACTTCGATTCCGCGTGCCCGCAGGCAATGTCCGATTCCATGACCGTCGCTTAGGCGACTATCTGCAGAATGTTGAGAAAACCGTGGGAGATTTCGTTCTGAAGCGCGCCGACGGGCTTTGGGCCTATCAGCTTGCCGTCGTCGTTGACGATCTTTATCAAGGCGTCACCGACATCGTGCGCGGTGCGGATCTGATAGACAACACGCCGCGGCAAATATTGCTCACCCAAGCGCTCGGCGCCGCACCATTGCGCTACTTCCATATCCCGCTCGTGCTCAATGACCGCGGGGAAAAACTGTCCAAACAGGCCGGTGCAGCCCCCATTGATAATGAAGAACCATTGCCTGCACTCGAAACTGCGTTCGAACATCTTGGATTTCAACGATTGGGCGCCAATTCAGTATCGAGCTTTCTCCAAAAAGCTGTGCCGCTGTGGCAAGACCGTTGGAGCCGTTGATTCAAACGTAAGAGGCAGAACGCTCATCAAGTTCTTCCAACCCCGATGAATTGGTGGTGCTGCCCTGCGCTTTCGCTGGATGCCCGCCTCTGTCAAGTCAGCCGATACGGCACGATTCCAAAACAATCGTGCTTTATCGATTTATATTCAGCGAAATTAACAGCTTTTAACCGCTAAAGCACAAAATCTTTCACTGCCTCGAATTGCCTCTGCAGATGCTTGCCTGATGGTTAGCGGGCAGATCTTCTCTTCACAACAGGCTGGACAGATAGAAACGCCGGCTTGAATGCTTCTATCCCTTTCTCCCGCATCATCTGTGCCGTTGAGATCGGTCTGAAGCGCTCTGACGATTCGCTTGACTTCAGCGTCGACTGTATTGCCGTCGCAGAGCTGATTGCGCCAGTTCTTAGGCTGCAAAGTGAAAAAGAGGACGTTAATCGATCAACTTTATGGAGCACCTAAAGCTAACGATTAACGCCCATCCGAAGAAGCTGTGCGGCAGGCGTGCGGGTCCCAACCATCCGCACGCCCGCCTTTCACAGACTCAAAAAGTTTTCCCAAAATTAGGATTTAGCGACTGTTACAGCAGAACTCACTGAATCTGTCTGTCGGCTCAAGAACCACCAAAGACCGCCGCCTAGCACTGCAACGGCTGTGCTCCAAGACAACCAAAGATTTCCATTAGTAAACCCAGATGCCAAATAACCAGCACCAGCAGCGAAAGCAGTCAGTAGTGCATACGGCAGCTGGGTTGCTGCATGTTCCATCACCGGACAGCCTGAACTGGCGGCCGAAAGCACTGAAGTATCTGAGATGGGCGAAGAGTGATCGCCAAAGACTGAACCGGCCAGCACCGCACCCAACACAACAAAGACCATTGAAGGATCCACGGCATAGGCAATCGGCACCAAAATCGGAACGAGGATGCCGAAAGTCGCCCAGGAAGCGCCGGTTGCAAAAGAAAGCACGCAGGCTGCCGCAAAACAGATGAAGGGGAAGAGCTGCATCACATCGCCGCCAAAACTTGTAACCAGCCCTTCAACGTACTGCGCGGACATTAAGAGATCACGGCATATCCCCGAGAGCGTCCACGCAAGCACTAGGATGATGTTGGCCGGCAGCATCAGTTTCATGCCGTTAACTGCGCCGTCCATGCACTTGGTAAATGAAAGTACGCCGCGAGGCACGTAAAGCAGCATCGTCGCAACGAGCGTGCCAAACCCAGCCCAGCAAAGTGCCGAAGAAGAAGACGATGCGCCGATCGCTGCGCCGAATTGGTACTTTGTCGGGCCATCCGACCAAAAACCGCCCGAATATAAAAGCGCAGCAAAGGAAAAGATGAGGAGCAGCGCAATCGGGAAAATCATCTCCAGAAGCCCGCCGTTTCCAGTCGGCTCCGTCTGCTCTTCATCCTGCCTCAGGTTCTCCGCTTTCTCTGCCTCAGCCTGAGCGGTCAGCATGGGACCGAAATCTCTGCCCCGCCAGATCAGATAGACCACGAGCGCGATGGTGAGAATCGCATAAAAGTTCCATGGAATGGCCGCCATAAACGCAGCCATGGACTGATCTTCGAGCGGCGTGCTTTTCAACGAAGCTGCTACCGCAGCTGCCCATGAGGACACCGGCGCAATGATGCAAACGGGAGCGGCCGTTGAATCGACGATCCATGCCAGCTTAGCGCGAGCTACCCGACAGCGATCTGTCAGAGGCTTCATCACAGTGCCGACAAATAAGCAGCTGAAGTAATCGTCAATAAACACAAGACAGCCAAGCCCGCAAGCCGAAAGCAAAGACTTCCGCTTCGTCTTCATTCGCCGTCCGGCCCATTCCCCATAGGCTTTAGAACCGCCCGAGAGAGAGACCAAATAAACCACCGCACCTAAGAGCGACGTGAATATGAGGATTTTGAATTCAAGCGTCGACACCATCATCGAAAAAACAGCATCCAGACTGCCGATGATGACGCCTCCCCCTGTAGAGCTTGTGTAGATAACCGCTCCTGTAAAAATGCCGACAAGCAAAGCAGAAATAACTTCCCTGCTGATCAACGCAGCCACAATCGCAGCCGCGGGAGGCAGCAATGACAACCAACCCGCATTAAAAGGCTCCATTACGCGAAGCTCCTAAAAAAAAGGCCAGCACATTTCACCACCAGACATTTACAACATCAGAGAGTGCTCGGGTTGATGTTTTTCATAGTGGCAAAAAGTGCTGGCCCATCCACACAAAAGGAGAGACACACACATATTACAAGTCATCACAACAAGAAAATATCAAGGTTAACGCTCAATAAAAATATATTTATATCTAAACAAGCATCAATGAAAATATAATCATCATGGAAAACATGATTTTTTCCACAAAACCCACTATCCCCCACCCTTCATTTTGCAGCAAACAGTCCAGAAGCAGTATTGATATTTATATATTATTCCATATATATCAATATGTTTATATATTTAACTCCTACATCTGGCCATTTCTTCGACTTTCCCATAGACCGTATAAAGTCCCCCTCTCCTTCGTTTAAATCAACTAAAGAAAATTAAACAGCTATATATCAACATATTGATTTTTAAGAATTAATTCGTAAATAAGAAATTCCTCAGAAATTACACTAATGATTATTTCCTGAGCCACGCATAGGATTCTCCTCAAGCATTAAGCGGTTAGGCGGCACATTCAATCCCGTTCTCCAAACACTTGACGCTGCCAGCCGCAAAAATACTTAAAAGGCTTAACAAGTTTTTCTAAAACCTTTGGAAAAACATTTATTAAAGAGGATCATTCCATGCGAAAACTCTACGTTGCCGCAACCGAAGCCTGTCGTTCAGCTTTTGAATGTGAACGTGAAGTCATTGATTTCGACAATGCCAACTTCACTGAGGTTTCCATCGCCGTCATGACAGCTGAAGAAGCGAAGGCCGGCAAGCTTGAGCGAGTTGAGTCGACCGCCTTTGGCATTCCCGTCGTCATCCTGAACGAATGCGGTGAGGTTGATCCGACGCTCATCGGTCGTGCTGACAGCATCATTGACTGCAAAGCCGATGACGCCAAGCTTTACGGTCGTCAAATCGATACGCTTGCGCTGAAGTATGAGAAAAAGGTCCTCCCGCCGTTCTTCGGCAGTCTCGAAGAGTATGTCGGTAATGGTTATGCCCAGTTTGACTGCCCGGGTCATCAGGGCGGCGCTTTCTTCCGCCGTCATCCTGCCGGCCGCGAATTTGCAGAGTTCTTTGGGGAAAACATTTTCCGCTCAGACTTGTGCAACGCCGACGTTTCGATGGGCGATCTGCTGATTCATGAAGGTGCGCCGTGCGTTGCCCAACAGGAAGCCGCCCGCATCTACAACGCGGACAAAACGTACTTTGTGCTCAACGGCACGTCAGCCTCCAACAAGGTTGTCCTTAATGCTCTCCTCGCACCGGGCGATCTGGTTCTTTTCGACCGCAACAATCACAAATCCAATCACCACGGTGCCCTGCTGCAGGCCGGCGCCACCCCCATTTATCTTGAAACGGCCCGCAATGCATACGGCTTCATCGGCGGCATTGATGAGCACTGCTTTGACGAACCTTACTTGCGCGACATGATTCGTGAAGTTCGTCCGGAAAAGGCTGACGCAAAGCGTCCCTTCCGTCTGGCCATTATTCAGCTCGGCACTTATGACGGCACAATCTACAACGCCCGTCAGGTCGTGGACCGCATTGGTCACCTCTGCGACTACATCCTCTTTGACTCTGCCTGGGTGGGCTACGAACAGTTCATCCCAATGATGAAGGACTGCTCACCGCTGCTTCTCGATCTCGGACCTGAAGATCCGGGCATCTTCGTCACGCAGTCCGTGCATAAGCAGCAGGCCGGTTTCTCGCAGACCTCGCAGATCCATAAGAAGGACAGCCACATCAAGGGACAGAGCCGCTACTGCCCGCATAAGCGCCTCAACAACGCTTTCATGATGCATGCATCCACCTCTCCCTTCTACCCGCTCTTTGCGGCGCTTGACGTCAACGCGAAGATGCACGAAGGCCAGAGCGGTCAGCGTCTTTGGGCAGACTGCGTCCGTGTGGGCATTGAAGCCCGCAAGCTGCTGATGAAAACCTGCAAGTACATCAAACCGTTCGTGCCGGCTCAGATTGACGGCAAGTCGTGGGGTGATTATCCCACCGATGAAATTGCACAAAACCTGCGCTTCTTCGAATTCGAACCTACCGCGCACAGCGGAGAAGCTCAGCTCCAACTACAAGCTGATAACCGCGTTTAGGCACTGTCGCGATATATTCCGGCGCCTCTTGACGGCCGCGTCCATCGCGCAGCGCTTTGCGCAGTTCAAAAATGTTCTGCGTGACGGTTTGATCCGTCACTACAGAACGATTCCACAGATGCGCAACCAATTCCGTTCGCGAAATCACATGGTCGGGATGCCGAGCGAAGAAAATTAAAGCGTCCATCAGACGCGGCGGAACTTTCACCTCCGACCCGTCGCGACGAAGGGTATTCTCAGCCGGAAATACCGACCAATCTCCAATTTTCCAAATTTCGCCCAACATGGCTGCTCCCTCTGCAGGTCCCATCAGCTAAGTGAAACTATCTAGTTTACTCATAATCACCGACGAAAATCGGCGCGTTTCCCAGCTGAAAATCCCTGTTATTGCAGATGCCTGTCTCTCTTTATTGCTTCAAAAACAAGCTGTTATACATAATGACGTCATTCTATCTCAGCTCTTTCGCCCGGCATAGTCAGGGAAATAACGCAATCACCGTTTTCGATGTATCTTGAGTGACTTAAAGTGTCCGTAGTTTCCCTAAATGCAGCACCCACAGTTTGCCTAACCTTTCTCACTCCAGCCCCAATGGACCTGTGATATGTGTCCTAGCGAGAAGATACGAGCCAACCAAGTAATGGTTGAAAATAGCTCGGAGACACTCAGCTTTGAATCGATAATACTTGACGCATCCGAGATGGTAATCATCAAATATCTTCAAGCGTAGTTCCTAGACAGGAGCTCATCAAGGCTTTAGAGCGGACATTAACCGCTAAATTGACAGAGATAACGGTACAGCAAGGTAATTGTCTTTTGATGCTAACAATGCTTCAAGAGTAAATTTTCCGTTGATGCAGTGTCCTGTAATGGAGATGCTGAGCAACCCAATAAAGTTTATCCTTTAAGCAGCACTATCGCTGTTACAGTAGAGTACTTAGAGAAATCCTCCTTCTAGCTGAGACGAATTCAAATCCAAAATACTTTTCAAACTGATGAATGTGGAATTCACTTCGGAGCCATGAGGCACCAATGAACCTACCGCAGCACTGACTGTCGCTCATCTATGATTGGATTCACCCTCATCCTGTCTCGCCTTCTAACAGCAATATCCACACTTTTGGGAGTGCTACTCTCTATCTCTGTGCCCACCTATGCGGCAATCAGTACATGCGAAGAGTCAATTCAAAAAACTGTTCGCATCGGTATTGAAGAAACATTGGATCCGGAGTTTTTTGTTGAAACGATGGGGCCGACGATGGCTCACCTGCGAGCTGTCTTTCCCAATGTTGCATTCAAAACAGAAACCCTGTCGATGGAAGCACTCTCTGAAGTCATCCGAGAAAAGCGCATTGACTTCTTCATGTCCGACAGCGGCCTCTACGCCTATGAAGCGCGTACGCACGGTGCCAAAGACATAGCCGTGCGTACACGCCCATTAGCAAAAGATCCTTCAAAAGCATCCAGCTCCGTTGTGATTGTTCGAGCGGATCGGCACGATTTGAAGGTCTTTGAGGATTTGAAAGGTACAACTGTTGTTGCAGAATCACCGAAGAGCTTTGAAGGTTGGCTCATCATTCAGGCAGTTCTTGCCGACAAAGGCTTCAACCCAACAAATTTCTGGGGAAAGCGTCTCTTCACCGAATACCGGTCACCAAACGCTGCAGAGCTCGTCCTAGCCGGCGAAGCAGATGTCGGCATCCTTAAAGCCTGTGACTTTGAGCAGCTTCTGACCTCTCGAAATTTCCGTTCTTCAGCTTTACGCGTCATAGAAGCACAAAAAACTGATGGATTAGCTTGCCTCCGATCTGCCCCGCTCTATCCGAACGTCGTATTTGCTTCGACTTCGGGAGGAGATCCTTCGTTTCTGAAAAAACTTACGATGGCGCTCCTTAACCAACCTCCATCTCATAAAGGATTCTCATGGGGTGCCGCCGGAGATTTTGTTGGCGTTGACCAACTCTACCGAAGCTTGAAGCTTGGACCTTATGCCTATTTGAGAGAGCTCAATTGGCAGGCTGTCCGTGAAGAATATCTCCCTCATCTTCTTGGTTTTGCTGGCCTCATCGCCGCCCTTCTCATTCATTCTGTGTATACAAAAATTTTAGTCAACGTAAGAACACGGCAGTTACGTGAGACGCTTGCCCGTCAGTTGGATTTAGAGAAGGAAGCGCGGATCAGTCGAACAAGACTCTCTCAGATGGAGCGTGCGGGCATTGTCTCCCAACTGTCTGGCATGCTTGCCCATGAAATGCTCCAGCCTGTAACGTCAATACTCAACTTCGCTGGTGGTTTAAGAATGTGCGTCAATCAACGGTTTCAAGAGGACCCTGCCATATGTCGAGCATCTGAAGCCATCTCCGAAGAAGCTCATCGGATCGCAGCCATCGTGGAACGCGTCCGCTCCTATGCAAAAGACGAAGACTCTCCGCGCATCTGTCTCAAAGCATCCACAGCGCTTGAAGCCGCTCTCAAAACCTTTCAACACTCATCAACGTCTGAAGAAGTACGCACGAGAGTTGTCATCAAGCACAACCCGCTTATTGAAGTGAACAAACTTGAAATCGAACTTGTGCTCTTTAACTTAATGAAGAACAGTGCGGCAGCAATGGCAGATGCGCCCTCCAAACAGCTTGATCTTTCTATCGATCAGCAAAACAATAAGGTCATATTCTCCATTCGTGATTTCGGTCCGCAACTCTCTGAAGCTGTCTTTGCGCATTTAACCGAACCACTCACCAGCATGAAAAAAGACGGCCTTGGTCTTGGATTATCTCTGGCAAAGGCGATCGTCGAACGACACGGAGGTCGCATCTCCTTTACGCGGCTCGCCGACGGTCTATGTGCTGAAGTCATATTGCCTACAGCAGCCACAGGATTAGAAGATCAAACGATTCTGTCAACTCGTCAGGAGTAACTCAGAAATGACTGCTGCATCACAACTTTCGCCTGTTATCCGCATTGTCGACGATGATGACCGGGTTCGAGAGTCCGTTGCTTTTGTGCTTCAAATCGATGGACACCAAACCGAAGAATATGAAAGTGCGGAGGATTTTCTGAAATTTTCCGACTTTGAGCGCCCCGGCTGCATCGTACTTGACATTCGTATGCCGGGTATGAGCGGACTCGAATTACAACTGGAACTCAAAAACCGGGGATCAACGATTCCAATTCTTTTTCTCACAGGACACGGCGACATGGCTGCAGCAGTAATGGCACTTAAACGTGGTGCAGCGGATTTTGTCGCCAAACCGATTGAACCCGAAGTTCTGCAATCAAGCGTGAGAAATCTCGTTCATTGGCACTGTTCGCTTTGTAGAGAACTGGATATGCGTCGCAAAGCTCGCGAACGCTTCAACACACTCACACCGAAAGAGCAGGAAATCTGCCGAAGAATTGCCGCTGGAGCACTCAATAAACAGACAGCAATAGATCTCAATATTTCCGAACAAACCGTAAAAACGCATCGCGCAAATCTTTCGAAAAAACTCGGTCTACGCTCAGCAATCGAAATCGCAGAATTTCTGAAAATGCTCGATAACATCCCCAATGTGATCTTCCCGATCACTGCGCACAGAGACTGAACATGCCAAACCGCCGAAAATTATTGCTGGCAGCGGGTCTCAGTTCCTGTGCACTTCCTTGTGTTCAAGCGGCTCGTCAACCCAAACAACCGCATGTTGTCGTCATTGGGGCGGGAGGCGCAGGTCTCGCCGCAGCGGCTGAAGCAGCAAGGTGCGGCGCTTTAGTCACAGTTTTAGAAAAGCAAAACGCAGTCGGTGGCGATACGCTGATCTCGGGTGGGTTCTATGCAGCAGTAGATCCTAAGCGGCAGATTCCACAAGGCATTTCGGATTCAATTGAGCGCTTCACAGCCGATATTCTCGAAAGCGGCGGCGATAAATCCGATCCTCGACTGGCACAAATCCTGGCTCGTGGTGCGGGCGCAATGCTCGAACAGCTTGAATCTCTAGGAATGCGCTTTCAACCCGATGTCATTGAAATCTACGGTGCACACTGGCCACGTTGTCACAAGCCCATGATGCCGAACGGTGTTGGGTACATTCAAGCACTTCATTCCGCAGCCTTAAGACGCGGTGCTCAAATCCGTACAAACTGTCAGGTGACAGGCTTAATCCTCAACCCCGCCGGAAACGTTTCTGCTGTCCGATACACATCTCACAAGAAGATTTTTAAGATGCGCGCTAACGCCGTCATCATCGCCTCGGGCGGGTTTGGGGCCAATACAAAGATGGTTGCTCGGTACCAACCCAAACTCGCCATGCTGACTACCGACAACACTCCAGGATCTACCGGCGAAATGCTAGAAATCGCCGTACGAGACTGCCGTGCAAAGCTCATTGACATGGCAGAAATTCAATGCCTGCCAGGCTGCCCAGCAGACCGCAAACATCGCGTAAGACTTCACAACGATGTGAGCCGCTTCATTTTCGTTGACCCGTCCGGTCGGCGATTCTGCCGAGAAGATGAACGCCGCGATGTCCTGCGCGACACTGTACTTTCCCTCCCTGGAGGCATTGCTTACTCCATTACAGATGCTGCCGGTCTAAGAAGTTATGACATTCTCATCCAAAAAGAAGCTGTTCTTGGTGTTGAAACGGGAGACGCCTGGTCCAGCAGCACTTTGGAAGGACTTGCCAAAATGATGAAGCTTCCGCCAAAAGCAGTTGTCTCTGCGGTTGCAGACTATAACGATGGAGTTCGTAGAAAGTGTGACCGTTTTGGAAAATCTCCTCGGGAACTCAGGCATCTCATTGTCGAACCGCCCTTTTGGGGTTGCTATGCCGCGATGACGATCCACTATACGATGGGCGGCCTGAAAATCTCTCCTCAGGCCCAGGTGCTCGATGATGCAGACCAGATCATTCCTGGACTGTATGCGGCCGGAGAGGCTGCGAGCGGAATTCACGGCATTAATCGAATGGGAGCAAATGGCATCAATGATGCACTTGTATTCGGCACGATTGCGGGAAGAGAAGCCGCTCTTTGCGGCTAATTGCTTCTCGCTTTTTTTGAGTTTGTCAATGCAACCATGTAGTGAGGACTTTACAGGCAAGACTGCTGAGAATGACTCTTGTGTTCATTCAGGTTCTTTCCAGTTTTGAAAGAAAACCTCTGAAAAGGAGATGACCATGACTCAAGTTTCCCGCCGCCATTTGCTCGCCGGAGCAGCTGGCGCCGCCGCTGTGTATGGTGCCGCCACTGCACATGCAGCAACCACTTCAGATCTCAACATCTGTGCCGCGCCAAAATTCGATGAAAGCTTTGATCTCGTTGTGATTGGATCGGGTGGTGCAGGTCTCTCATCGGCCGTTATGGCGAAGCAACAAGGTGTCAAGCGCATCCTCGTTTTGGAAAAGATGGCATTCCTCGGCGGAAACACTGCCATCTCCGGCGGCGGCTTCAACAGTTACGATCCGCCCCGACAGCAAGCTCAGGGCATCAAGGACTCTCCTGAACTACATTTCGAAAACACCTATGACGGTGGGGACCGACGTGCCAATCCGGAACTCGTTCACGCTATGACGGAAAACTCTTACGCAGCCATTCAATGGCTTGAGTCCATCGGCATGAAGTTCAAACCGAATGTTTACCAAATCTATGGCGGTCTCTATCCGCGTTGCCATGCCCCCTACGGTTCGCTCGGTTCGGACTACATCAAGGTACTGAAAGCACAGTGTGACAAGCTAGGTATTGAAATCCGCACTAACTCCCGAGTCGTTCGAGTCCTGCGCGAATCGCCGTTGGAAGGTAAGGTAACGGGAGTTGAATATGTAGATAAATCCGGTAAAAAGCACGTCATTGAAGCAACCCTTTCCGTCGTAGCTGCAGCTGGTGGCTTTGGTGCCAATCCGCAAATGCGCGCTCTGCACGACCCGCGTATGCTGAACCTGACGACGACGAATCAACCCGGGGCGACGGGTGATCTCATCCCGCTTCTGCAGGACATTGGGGCCGAAGTAACAGGCATGGACTTCATCCAATGCAATCCTGGCTGCCCTCCGGGCCGTTCGCACCGCATCATCATGCACCTCATCGTGCGCAACTTCATCATGGTCGATCTTTCCGGCAAGCGCTTCGTCGCTGAAGATTCCCGCCGCGACGTCATCCGTGATGCAGTCCTCTCACTGCCAAAGCAGACCGCCTTTTCTATCATTGACCAAAACGGTTTTGATGAGACGAATCCCGGTCATCAAGCGGGCATCCTTAAAGGATTTGAAACCGGAGACGCCTGGAAAGCCGACACGATCGAAGAGCTCGCAGCGAAAATGAAGGTAGATCCCGCAGTTCTTAAGAAGACGATCGATGACTTTAACGCCGGCGTCGACGCTCAAAGGGATGCACTCGGCAAGGCTCCGAAGATGCTGCGAAAAATTGAACGTGCACCTTTTTACGCGGGCTATGCAGGCATGAGCGTACATCACACCATGGGCGGCATTGTGATCAACTCCAAGACCCAGGTCATTGATCGCCGAGGCCATATCATTCCGCATCTCCATGCGGTCGGCGAATTAACGGGCGGTATCCACGGTACCAACCGTCTCGGCGGCAATGCCATCTGCGATATTTTCACTTTTGGGCGCTTGACGGGTATTGCGGTCGCAAAGGGTGAATAACTTTACTAATCTAAATTAATCTGCAGCTGCGGCCTCGGTCCTTACATGGGATCGAGGCTGCTTTCATATGACACATCCGAGAAACATGAATCAACAACTATTGCTGCAATATAGAAGGATTATTGATCTAATCTTTATGGTTAGTGACTAAGACTGTTTAATAGATACCTGAGGAACCTGCCATTTCAAAAAGATAGTTGGCATACCGACAGCTTACAGTCGACATACGGTCTTCCACTTATCTCTTTGTCGTCTACTGAGCACATCCGCCGTCCAGATCGGTATTGCTTAAAACCCTTCAGACAGCCAAACGCTCCATCGCGAGTTCTACCCAAATGGCTGCGCCGGTCGGCAGAACACGGTCGTCGAAGTCAAAGGAGGGATTGTGCAGATTGGTTGCGCCGTGCGGAGCCTGACCGCCCAAGAAGCAGTAGGCGCCCGGCACCTTTTCGAGCATAAAGGAGAAATCCTCACTCCCCATCTGCGGATTCGCAGCCCACTGAGTTTTGGCTTCACCAACAACTGCAGCAGCAGCCTTCTTCATGGCTTCAGCGAGCTGAGGGACATTATCCAAAACCGCATAAATGGACTCAAACTCCACCTCCGCTTTAACGCCGCAGGCGGCGGCAGTCGATACGGCCACTTCTTCGATTCGGCGGCGAAGCAACGCGCCGGTTGCGCTTGAAAAGAATCGAGTGCAGCCGCCGAGCTCAGCTTCCTGCGGAATGATGTTGAAGGCTGATCCCGTATGGATCTTGGTGACCGACACCACCGCCGAGTCAAGCGGCGCAACATTACGCGCAACGATCTGCTGCAATGCCACGGTGACGAGAGATGCCGCCAAAGCCGCATCCGCCGAAAGCTGCGGAGCGGAACCATGCGCCCCTTTGCCGTGAAGCTTGATCGTGAAAAAGTCCGACCCTGCCATAGCAGCGCCGCTCTTCACGGAGAAAGTACCGGGCTCAACATCCGTCCAGTTGTGCATCCCATAGATCTCATCCATGGGGAAGTGTTCAAAAAGGCCGTCTTTAATCATGGCCAAGGCGCCGCCCGTACCTTCTTCGGCCGGCTGGAACACCAGAACGACGCGGCCGCGAAAGTTCCGATGCTGCGAAAGGTAACGCGCGGCAGCCAAAAGCATCGTCGTGTGGCCGTCATGACCGCAGGCATGCATTTTGCCCTTGACGGTCGACTTCCAAGACTGCGACGAACACTCCGTAATGGGAAGCGCATCCATATCGCAGCGCAGACCGATCGAACGTCCCGGCCCCAGATCGCCGTTAATCACGCCGACGACCCCCGTTACGCCGACGTGTTCAGTCACTTCAATACCCCAGGAGCGAAGCTTTTGCGCCACGATCCCGGCCGTTCGCGTTTCTTCAAGACCAAGCTCGGGATGCATATGGAAATCATGCCGCCAATCGGCAAGCTCTTCACGCTCAGCTTCGAGCGTCTCCAAAATCTTGTTCATGGTTAAACGCCTCAGGAAAAAGAAAAATCAGAAAAGATGCGCAGTACGGCCGAACGGGTAGTTCGTACCCGGTGCTGCAGCGATAAGAGACTTGGTGTATTCGTGCTGCGGGTGGAAAAAGACATCCTGCACATGACCCGATTCCACGCATTCGCCGCGGCGAATGACAATCACATCGTCACAAATCTGACTCGCTACACGCAGATCGTGTGTGACGAAGAGGATGCCGATGCCAAGCTTCACCTGAATTTCTTCCAAGAGCTTCAGGATATCGGCCTGCACAGAAACGTCGAGCGCGGAAACGGCTTCGTCGCAAATCAGAATTTCAGGCTCACAGGCGAGTGCGCGGGCGATCGAAATGCGCTGACGCTGACCGCCGGAGAATTGATTCGGATAACGATTGAGTGCGTCGGGCGACAGGCGAACAATCTTCATAAATTCCTGCGCGCGCTTCCAAGCTTCTTCCTTGGGAACCCCAAAGTTGACGGGACCTTCCACAATGGATTCACCCACCGTCATACGGGGATCGAGCGAACGGTACGGATCCTGAAAGACCACCTGCAGCCGGCGGCGAAGACCGTGGAGCTTGCGCTTGGGAACCTCGGCCACATTCTCCCCATTCACCCACACTTCACCCGAAGTCGGATCAATCAAACGAGCAATTGAGCGGGCAAAAGTCGATTTGCCCGAGCCCGACTCGCCGACAATGCCGATGGTTTCACCGCGGCGAAGACGGGCCGAGACGCCCTTTAGTGCGCGCACCTTGACCCGCCCGGTAAAAAAGCCTCCGAGCGTATAGGTCTTCACCACATTCTTCGCTTCCAGAAGGGTCGGATTGCCGTCAACCGGCGGGCGGCGGCGGGGTTTTAATTCCGGCACCGCATTGATAAGCTTCTGGGTATACAGCTCTTTCGGATGCTGCAGAACCGCGTTGGCAGGTCCCGTTTCGATCTGTTTGCCGAGTTCGAGCACCACGACCTGATCAGCAATTTCACTCACTACACCAAAGTCGTGCGTAATGAAAAGGACCGCCGTGCCGTTCTTCTTCTGAAGTTCCAAAATGAGCTTCAAAATACTCGCCTGCGTCGTCACATCGAGCGCGGTGGTGGGTTCGTCGCAGATCAGCAGATCGGGCTTAAGCAAGAGAGCCATTGCAATCACAATGCGCTGACGCTGTCCGCCCGAAAGCTGATGCGGATATGAGCGGAAAATTCTCGGCGGATCCGGAAGCCGCACCTCCTCGAAGAGGTCAAGAATACGGATGCGGCGTTCATATGGTCCCATCGGGACGTGTGCTCTGAGGAGTTCATCCATTTGATCGCCGCAGGTCATCACCGGATTCAGAGCGGTCATCGGTTCCTGAAAAACCATGGCCATCTTGGCGCCCCGCAGCCGGCGTATTTCGTCTGGTGTTCGGCGAAAGAGATCCATCCCGAGGAGCTTCACCGAACCCTCGGCCGGTGCGAGTCCCTTCGGCAGCAGTCCCATAACCGTTGAAGCGATAACAGATTTCCCAGACCCCGACTCGCCGATCAGACACGTCACCTCACCCTCATTGACCGTGAAGGAGACATGCTCAACGGCATTCGGACGATCGCCGCCCGGCGGCAGACTTACGGCAAGGTTTTCGACCTCAAGCACTGGGAGCTTTTGAGCCCTGAGAGAAGATTCCGTCATTTGTCGCTCCGCTTCGAGAACTTCGGGTCCAGTGAATCGCGCAGACCGTCACCGAGAATATTGACTGAAAGGATCGTGAGAACGAGGAAGATGCCGGGCAGCAGCACCATGTGCGGATACGCATTGAACTGGCTGCGCCCTTCGGCCATGATGTTCCCCCAAGTCGCTGCCTCAACCGGCATGCCGACTCCCAGGAAGGACAGAATGGCTTCGACCAGAATGGCTTCAGCACAAACATAGGTGCCCTGCACGATGAGCGGCGCAGTGGCGTTGGGGAGGATGTGACGCAGGAGAATCTTCCACACCGGCGTATCCAAGGCAATGGCCGCTTCAACGTAGGGTTCCTCTCGCACCGACAGCACAACGGAGCGCACCAGTCGGGCAATGCGCGGAATACTCGGAATAGCGATGGCGGTCACCACGATGACCAAAGCGTTGCCGAACATAGCAATCAAACTGATTGCGAAGAGGATGGCCGGGATAGACATAAAGCCATCCATCACGCGCATCATCACGGCATCCACCCAGCGGAAATAGCCCGAAAGCAACCCGGCAACCGTACCGAAGAAAACCGCGAGGAGCGCCACTGAAATGCCGAGCGTAATGGAAACGCGGCCGCCGTAGAGCGTGCGGCTCCAGATATCTCGGCCAAGCGAGTCTGATCCCATCAGAAAGAAGTGCTCGAACTCGTCGCCGTCGAGCGTCATAAAGATATTCGTCGTGCCGGGCAGCAGGTTCTGACTGCCCGGATCGAGCATCGTCGGATCGATTGTTCCGAGCCAAGGCGCAAAAATCGACATCAAAATTAAAAGGAGCAGCACGCCGCCGCCGAGACGGACGGAACCGTTGGCGAAGACTTTGCGCAGAGCGTTCTTAAACATTCCCAGTCTCCTCACTCGCGGATCCGCGGATCAAAAAGCGTGTAGCTCAAATCGATCAGCAGGTTGATGAACATGTAGAGCATCGAGAAAAAGAGCGTGACGCCCTGAATAAGCGGATAGTCGCGCGACATCACCGCATCGATCGTGAGACTGCCGAGCCCGGGGATGGCGAAAACAATCTCCGTCACCACAACGCCGCCGATCAGAATCGCGATGCCGACGCCTACGACCGTGACAATGGGAACCGCAGCATTGCGAAGCGCATGGCCGAGCAGCACCTGCATTTCAGTGATGCCCTTGGCGCGGGCTGTACGGATGAAGTCTTCCGTAAGCATCTCCGCCACCGATGCGCGCGTAACGCGCGCGATGAGCGCCACATAGATGCAGCAGAGCGTGAGAGACGGCAGGATCAGGTGCGAGATCCACCCCTCAATGCTTTCGTCATAGCGGACGTAGCCCTGCGACGGCAGCAAATTGAGCTTTAACCCAAAAAGCCATACGAAGCAGTAGCCCAGCACGAAGGACGGAATGGAAAAACCCAGGACAGAAAAACCCATCAAGGCACGGTCAACCCAGCCGCCTTGGCGGTAAGCCGCCCAAGCGCCGAGCGGAACGGCAATGAGAACGGTGAGAACGATCGTGAAGCCCGCCAGTGACAATGTCGGACCAACGCGGTCGGCGATCAGATCCGCCACCGGCCGGTTGAGAAAGTAGGAGCGGCCGAGGTCGCCCTGAATGAGTTCCATGCACCAGCGCACAAACTGTTCGGGCAGCGGATCGTCCAGTCCCAGCTCGGCGCGGATGCGGGCAATGTCGGCAGCCGTGGCGGAATCGCCCGCGATGGCCGCTACCGGATCGCCCGGCGACAAATGGAGCATCAGGAAAACAATCAGCGCGACGATCAGTGCGACTGGAATGAAGGCCAGGAACCTTCGAAGAATGAACATGTCTGGTCTCCTATTCTCTTTTAGAGCGGGAGTCTGCAGAAAACGAGGGGTCTGTTTTATCGATAGAGGCAGAATCGAACACAAAGCGTTTCGGCCGGAGGCGCAGAATGTCTCCGGCCGAAAAGCCGTGTGTGCGTTTGAGGCGCTTAGTCCTTCTTCAGACCCCAGAAGACGCTGATCGGAGCCTCAACCAGCCCGGAAATATTCTTTCTGAGCGCAATGATGGGCTTGGCTTCACCGAGCATGCCGTAGACGCCAGAATCCATGACGCGCAGCTGAATGCCTTCGGCAAGCTCTTTGCGTTTGGCGAGGTCCGAGGTCCCGACGAACTCATCCTTAAGCGCTTCAAGCTTCGGATCGTCCGTCCAGCCGAACCACCCTTTCAGACCGCTGCCGGTGAGCGGCGCAAAGAAGAGCGGGTTGAACGTATCGGCCTGATTCCAGAAGGTGATGAAGCCGTTCCAGCCGCCCTCAGATACGGGGGAGCTCTTCGTACGGCGCGTGACCAAAGTGGCCCAGTCCATCGACTGAAGATCGACCTTGAAGCCTGCGCGGCGCAGCAGTTCAGCCATCACCGGCGGATATTTATTCAAGCTCGGCATATCGGCCGGCAGCATCAGGACAACGGGCGTGCCGTCATAGCCGGCTTCCTTCAAAAGCTCCTGAGCACGCTTGAACTGAGGCTTGCCGGTGAAATAGTCGGTCTTGTCGGACGCATAAAGCGAGCCGCACGGGTAAATCGACGTGCAGGTGTTCCAGAGCTCCTTATGCACGATCTGTGCGCGCTGCAGCGCCGCCTGATTGATCGCCATGAGCGCGGCCTGCGCAATCTTCGGATTATTAAAGGGCGGAATGGCATGGTTCAGATGCAGCATCGCCGACTGCTTGCCCGTCTGGTTAAGGAGCTGAATATCGGGGTTCTTTTTGAGCACCGAATACTGTTCATTGGGCACCATTTCAACCACGTCGACTTCGCCTTTTTCAATGGCATTGGCGACCGTCTGCGCATCGCGCAGGATCACCCAGTCGAGCTCATCGACGTAGACGTGCTTGCCGCCGGCCGTGCCGTCAGCGGGCTCGTTGCGCGGCACATAGTACGGGTTCTTAAGGTAGACCACCTTTTCGCCCGGACGATAGCGGTCTGCCGCAAACATGTAGGGGCCTGAGCCCGTCATATCGGTAATCTGCTTGAAGGGGTCGGTCTGAGCGACCTTCTCGGGCATCACAAAAAGCGGAATGGACGACGGTTTGGAAAATGCATCGAGCACCATGCCGAAGGGCTTTTTAAAGTCGAGCGTAAAGGTACGGTCGTCCTTGGCTTCGAGCTTCTCGGCAGCCGCAAGCAGCTTCGCACCGAGATTGTCACGCGCACCCCAGCGCTTAATGGATGCAATGACGTCTTTGGTCGTGAGCGGCGTGCCGTCAGAGAATTTCAGCCCTTCACGCAGCGTGAAGCTGTAATGCAGATTGTCGGGCGACGCCGTGTAGGTATCAACGAGCTGCGGTTTGATTTCGCCCTTTTGCGTGAGGCCAAAGAGCGTGTCGTAGATCATGTAGCCGTGGTGACGCGTCACGAACGCGGTCGTCCACACCGGATCGAGTACCTTCAGGTCGGCGTGCGGCACAACCTTCAAAACCGTTTCTGCCCAGGCCGGGGCAGCGAGCATCAGCGCGGCAGTGAGAGCCGCGAGCGTTTTCTTACAGCAAAGCGCCATTTTTTTCTTCCTTCAGAAATCGAACGGTTCGAATGACTGCTCGCGCGCGCTCAATGCGGTATGCCGCGAAGATTTGAGCGCACCGAGTCATTCGTCCGTGCGGCGTGCGAGTGGATGTGTTTCTGCCGGATGCTTTCATCCGAGAAGACTGCTGCGATCCGTTTCCGAGGCGGACCCAGAATTTCTTCTTCCCATTTGTTGACCGTCTATATCGCGGCCTCGGTTTCACTCTACAGCGCTGATTTCGTCTTAACGGCCGCGTAAGCTTTTCGCCGCAGGAATCCTGCCGATTGATGACAGCCGCCAAAGAGATACCGTCGAATGTCCTAAGCGGTATGTCGGATTACGGCACGCCGCATCCTCAAAATCCACCCGGTACTGCACCGTTTCTAACTGAAGGAAGATTAGTTTAAAGGACACAATCAGGGCAGCTCACGGCCATCCGCCCGTTGAACTCCTCGCTGTGAGCCGAAAAAACGTAAGAAACGAACATCAGCAGGCAGGTCAATTTGTCGTTCGTTTAGATAGGTCAATTCATCGTTCGCTTGACAGCTATTGCGCATAAAAGGAAACTCCCGAAGACAGCTTTCCGGCTTAGGTCGGATCGGGTCTTTCGGGAGTTTTCAATACGTTAGGCTGCAAGCATTACGGCAGATAGTAAGTTGCTCCAACGTAGAAAGCACAAGCCGTATAGTTTGGACTGGCGTAGAAGCCGGAAGTCAGCTCTGACCCGCTCGGGGCATCGCTGCCGAGGTGCCGAATATCGTTCGAGTCAACCTTCCCAAAAAGCGCCGCGCCTTCAAGTTTCCACTGCTGCGAGAGTTTCCAGCCGAAGTTCGCCTCTGCGTAGTGTGACTTGTACTCGTTTTTCCAGTCCATCAGCCCTTTTGCGGCATTTTTGTCCTTGTCAAAGCCATAGACGTAACGCATCGCAAATGTCCAGGGAGCATTGACTGGATGGAGCCCGAAACCAGCGCCTACCGTATGAGAGGTCATCGTATCGTTGAGATCACCTCCGTTGGCATCAATCTCTGCTTTCATACGATCAAATGAATAAAAGCCAAAGAGATTCCAGTCACGTGACGGTGCCCAATCCACATCCACTCCGGCGGTAGTGCCGTGCGCACTTGTCATGGCGTATGTCACCGTCGGATTTTCCGGCGCATCGAAACTCTTCAGATACCATGATCCGAGCAGACTGACCGTAACCGAGTCTATGAGCGACGAAGTCAAATTGAGCTTTAATGCCGTTTGGTCATACCCAAGACGATCCCAGGGCGTTGATTCCCTTGTGACATCCTCGGCATCAATGTAATTCTTGGCGGACTGACCGCTCACTTCGAACCCCAGGCTGCCCGAGAGCGTATTTGACATGCGCTTTCTAAGCGCCATGCCACCCGTATAAGTGCGTACATTTTCGACAACCTGTTCGTCATCGCGGTCAAGATACTTGCCGTAAACCCTCGCGGAATAACCTCCGCCGAAAGAATAGACAGCATTGGCCGAAAACTTATTTTCCGAATAATCCTGATCCGTTGTGATGATCGCCGAGGCGGTATCCACGGACTTGTCATAACGACGGAACCCATAGTCTAGGTCGAGCTTAAGCTGCGGCAGCGGTGAAGAGGTGAGCGCAACATTAAAGCTTGGAACGCGGGCCTTCACGTTGTATCCCGCCGCACTGAGCCCTGTGGACGAATCCAGAACCGCGTCATCCAATTGGCTCCAGGCATACCCTGCAGCCACATCAAGACGCGACGTTTGTCCAATATCGAATGAAGCATCCGCTTTCACGCGGTGAAGCGTATTGGAGGGATCGATTGCGCGGCCTGCAATCGTGGGCTGACCCTGAGCATTGTTCACAAAATAGAGCAGCGGACCCGCATCATTCTCAAACTTTGAGAGTTCATAGCCAGTCGAAGCACGCCATCCGGAACCGATGTATTCGATTGAAGCAGCTGCCTGATGATGCGTGTCATCGAGCTCATAAGCGTGATTGCCATAACTGGTGTAATTGTGTCTGAGCAAAACAGAACTTGTTCCCTGTCGATGGTCTGCCTGATAGCCTATGCGCGTATCCACGTTATCCGCAGGCAGCCATCTTGCTCCGACACGATAAACATCGCGAATCGTCTCAAGGTCCGCTTTGCCGCCCATCACGTTCGCGTCTTCCGCGGCGACATGGCGAATGCGCTTTGCCTCACCTTCGAGCGCATACTTTCCTGCCTTCTGATATTCCGCCTGCAAACGGGGAATCGGAGAACCCAGGTTGTCCCCTGAAAGGCGCCAGCCTTCAGCGGCAGTTCCGCCAGAGAGATTGACGTCAACATCTGCGCCTCCCTCTGCTTTGCCGTAGCCATTCCAGGATTTAGCCGCCGCTGTGCTCGAACCATTGGCGGCGCTCACTTCGCCGCCCATTCGAATCGCGTTCGCCCGATCCGCTTCGGCCGCAGACTGCGCTTCGTCAAGTGTCAACGGAATCTGATCAAAAGCCGAAGCTCCGCCTGCGGAGAAAGCTCCTGCCAGCGCAAGCGCCAGACGCGCAGCTTTGAAATGCATTGCGTTCATCATTTTCTCCTCGCGTTAATTCTCAAACTTGCGGCCGTCGATATGGTTGGAACCATGCACCTGCGGATGACAGTTAAGGCACCCTCTCGCGGCATTGACGGTATCGGTCGGACTGTGATGAGAAGCGGCATGACAGCTCTTGCAAAGCATTGGATCACTCATCTTGAGCATCGCCCCTTTGTTGGAGCCGTGCGGATTGTGGCAGTTGCCGCAATCCTCTGTGACGGGCTGATGGCCATGAAGGAAGGGACCGCGCTTGCCGGGGTGGCAGCTGTAGCACGTATCGTTAGTGTTCCCTTTCGTCGTCATTGCTTCGTCACCTGGCTGCGAACCATGCGGGTTATGGCAGGACACGCAGTTCATTTGCCCGGAGAGCAGCGGATGTGCAGTCGTTTTAAAGAGATCTGCTTTTTGTTCAGCGTGGCAGGAAATGCAAAGCGCAGTGGACGTCCGATCATTTAAAGCAACATCAGCCTTATGGTTTGAATGGCAGGAAACACACCCCACCTGTGCGTTCTCATGCGCAGAATGTGCCCAGTGCTTTTGCTCCCCTCCTTTGTGGCAGCTCGTGCAAACAGCATTTGATGCTTTTAAATTTTCTTCGCTCATAAAGCCGTTCACGTCTTTCTTAAACGTAAACTGAGGCTTTTCTTTCATCGGGTTCGACATATGCCGCAGCGTTTCGCCGTGACATGTTGAACAGTTTTTGCCTGGCGTGCGGCTGTCTGCCGTCACGCCATGGCGACTCATGAAGTAGTTTTTCGTGAGGTCCTGATGGCAAGCGGCACAGGGAACGGACTTTGTGAGGCCTTCATCCGCCGTCTGCGCAGCCCAGAGGGGCGCTGCACAGACAAAAAGACCAAGCGGCAGCAGAACTTTCTGCAAAGCTCGATGCATGATTTCTCCTTTCTAAGGGTCGGTAGACGAAGCTTCTTTTCGGAGTTTTTTGATGTATCTCCTGATGTTCTTCTGCTTCGACGGAAGCGATTCTAAAAATTCGCTTCTCAAGCGACGTCAAAGGAATTTGACGCCAACCTTAAGAAAGGTAAAGCACTGCTCAATCTTTTGTATCAGCTCAATTCGCAACTTTAAGGCCAAACAAACATATTGTTATTTATGGTTTTTTATCTTGACCCCAAAAAATCAGCATCATTTAAATGCGTGCATCCGCAACTGTCCTGGGATCTTCAATGCAACGTGTTTGAGAACAAAAACATAGCAATAAAAATCATGTTTATGAAATAAGTAATAATTTATGTACCTATTTATTTTTTACCGCATAACTTTAAGTGAGTTTTCTTTGTTGACACGAAAGCGCTAGTGCGTTGTCTTATTGGTCTCGAGATCCTTATACTTCTTTCCGCCTCACATCGGGTTTACACTTAAGCGTCTCTGCTGACTCGAGCACCATGACCGTTCACCTTCTTATCATTGACGATGATCCTGACCACTGCGCCAATCTCTCGGACTTCTGCGAAGAGCTTGGCTGGACCGCTCAAACCGCCTGCAGCGCTCACGAAGCTGAATACTTCCTCCATAAAGAAGCCTTCAGTCTGATAGCGCTTGATGTGACGATGCCGGGCATGGACGGCGTTACCTTCTGCCGGCGACTTCGTGAACGCGGCGTGAAGATTCCCATCCTGATGCTCACGGCCAACAATTCCGTTGCAGAACGCATCGACGGGCTCCGTGCCGGTGCGGACGATTATCTCGGCAAACCTTTTTCTTTTAATGAATTTGAGGCACGGGTCTCAGCCATTCTTCGCCGTACAACCCCCGAAAAACTAATAGTTGAGGATCTGGTTTATGACCTCTCAACGCATCGAGCCACAAGAGCCGGCAATCCATTGAAAATCAAAGGCATTGCGCAGCGCATCCTGGAAGAACTCATGAAGGCGAGTCCGGAAATTGTGGACCGCGACCATCTCACTGCCGCTATTTGGCCTGACGATGATGTGCCTGACGCGGATAGTTTGCGGGCGAATATCTATCTGCTGCGTCAGGCCGTGGATAAACCGTTCGCAACGGCATTGATCCGCACGCACACGGGTGCGGGCTGGTCCATCGGCCGCTCCCAGCGATAAATCCCTCGATTGAGTTTCAAGTATGGACTTCTCGCACTTGCGTCATCGCTTTCGTCACGCCTCGCTCGGCGCCCGTGTCATTGCCGGCCTGACCATCCTGACGATTTCGATCGCTGCGGTCTACTCTGTCACCCTCTGGTGGAGTTTCACTTGGGTGAAGAACTATGTTGCCGCCGATCTCATGAATTCGCAGCTTACCGCGAAGATCCAAGCACTTGAAAACGGTATAGCGCCGCAGGCCAACCCGGGCGTTACGCTCTACGGCACCAGGCCAGACGTAAAGCCCATTCCGCAGGCTTGGGAGATGTTCTCGCCCGGCCTTCATGAAATAGAACTCGAACGACCCTATTTTCTCTATATCGCTGACCGCGGTGCGAACACCTATGCGCTTTTAAAGCAGCAAGGATGCTTCAAGCGGGCGGAAACCGCATATTTTCATCTTATAGGCACGGTTGCTTTACTGGTTGCGTTAGGTGCTTTTGGCGGCGGATGGCTGCTCTACCGCAGCATCATGTCGCCTATCCGCAGGCTTGCAGACAACGTCATCCATGCGAGTTCCGCGGATCAATATCTGCCGATCAGCACGCCACACAATCAGGACGAAGTGACAGTCCTCGCGCGAAGCTGCGATATTGCACTCGAGCGCCTCTATACCGCTCTCGAACGAGAGAAACGCTTCACGGGTGACGTAACGCACGAATTAAAAACCCCCATTCAGACACTCACAGGCAGCCTTGAACTGCTGACGCGCAGCCCCCTAACTGATCGGCAGCGTGCTCAGGCAGAACGCGCCCAGCGTGCACTCAAGGACATGCAGGTGCTCGTTGACACTTTCCTGCAGATTTCTCGTGAAGCCGAACTCATCGGCTCAGTCACGCCTGACACACTGCCCCGGATGATCCGACACTTGGAAGAAATCTGGAGACCACAGGCAGAAGCCAAAGGGCTTCAGCTGCAGGTTATTCAGGAAGCGGTCTGTGCAGGTTTTTACTCGCCGGTTCTTCTGGGGGTCGTTCTTAACAATTTGCTCCGAAACGCTGTCACCTATACAGCGTCCGGAACCGTGCAAGTTTTTGAAACCGCACATGGTTTTGTTGTAGAGGATGAAGCGGGCGGCATCTCCCCCGAACGCATTGCGGCCATGTTCTCAGCCCCCGGCAGGTTCGTCGAAGCCGACAACAACGGCATTGGTCTTTCATTAGTTCGGCGGATCTGCGCTCGCTGCGGGTGGGCTCTGAGCCATGAAAACACCCTGCACGGTTCAAGATTCTCAGTGGTTCTGACGGCCTGACGAGTAAGCAACTGGCTTCGTCTCTTAAAAGTGCTGAAAGCTACACGAAGGAACGCTCCGCGCCCTGACGGGCGATGACCATGCCAGGATTGCCCGTCACCTCAATGCGGCTGGGAGAAGGCCGTTTTTGCCTCCCGTATGAAGGCAGTTCACGCCGAGGCACTCTGCGCTTTTCCTGTCCAGGACCCACGCTCGGGGCTCTCTCTATGACTCTCTTTCTGCGCGTTGACTGGCTGCGCAGGTTGGAAAGATTTCCCGACAGCGATAATTTCATGACGTTCATAGAACATGCTCGTAGCCGTTCAAAAGCCCTGCCTTCTTGTTGGCAGTGCGGTCCGCAGGCGCGTTTCTTCCGGACTGTCCCCAAAAAAATCATGAAAACGTTTTATTGACCGCTCAAAAAAATAAAGCCAAAGAACCGCTTAATTTCAGCGGTTCCTTGGCTTAGCTACAAGAAGCCTGACGGTTTAGCGCCAATTCTTCAGAATGCTGATGCCTTCCTCCAAATCACCCGAGAAGATGCGGTCTTTGTCAACAAACGGCACCTTTGCACGATAAGCCTTATAGAGCGCTTCGGTCTTCGGCGAAAGCTTGACGTTATCTTGCTGTGCGCGGCGCAGATCAATGGCCTGGGTCGAATGCAGGAGCTCCATCGAGTAGAGATCGATGATGTTGTCGGCAGAACGATTCAGACGTTCAGCAATACGCGGCAGGTTTGAAGCGGTGTCTTCAATATTGCCTTCAACAGGCGAACCGTCCATTGAAACCGGGTTGGCTAGATCAACGTTCTCCGCGTAGATCGACACCATGGAATCTTCGGTCGCACCAAAGTTATGACCGTTCTTGTTCGACTCTGCCGTCAGATAACGGGGCAGCCCCGAGAAACGATCTTCATCGAGACGGATCGTGCGCTGAACACAATTGTGTGCAACATGAGCGAGCGCGATTGCGGCGCGTTCGGCCGAAATAGCGATCGGCAGCGGTTCGAAGTTAGCCGAGGGGATAATTGCACCCTTCAGGCCTTCGGCGTCAACAAAGTACTGCGCAACCTGCGTCGAGTCGTAGTCTTCCTTCGAGGCATTGAGAATCACGCCCGGGTTGTCATCCGACGAATTGATCTGGATATTCACCAAAGCGTCAAGTTCAGTCAGCGCACGCAAGGCCTCTGAATAGGTATAGACGGTCGTACGGAAGCTGAGCGGATCCTGAAGGTTTCGCGTCTTGTCGAAAGTCCAGAGATAGGAACCCTTCAACTCTTCGCGGAAATTCTTAGCGGCCTCCTGCAGACCGAGAAGCGGATGGGAATTGACTGTCTGAGCAAGGAATGGGGCGACATTACCGTTGAGGCCTTCGAGCGTGAGTCCAAAGACGGTCGGCGTCACTTTGACAGCCTGGCGCATCGTCTGCATGGCATTCATCAGCATGGCCACGCCTACCGAGTTGGTTGACAAAATGCCAAGGCCGTCCTTGCCTTGCGGAACGAGCGGCGTAATACCTTTAGCCTTAAGCGCATCAGCGGAGGAAATCACCTTGCCATTTACAGTGACTTTCCACTCACCCATCATCGTTGCGCCGACGTGCGAAGCCAGCGTGATATCGGCATCGCCAATGCTGCCTCGGCTTGGCACGACCGGCGTAATGCCTTCATTGAGGAAAGTACGGTAGAGCTCGGCAACGCGAGGCTGCACGCCGGCGCGGCCAGTCAAAAGCGTGTTGAGGCGGATCACCATTGACAGGCGCACGATCTTCGGATCGAGCGCCGGTCCATATCCAACAGAATGCGAGCGCAGAATGTTGCGGTTAAAGTCAATACTCGCCTTTTTAGCCACGTCGGTGAGTTCACCCTTGGCATCAAAGAGATGGTGGTCTTTATTAAGACCGACGCCTACGGTGAGGCCGTAAATTTCAACACCTTGACGGGCGGCAGTCATGACCAGATTGTAGGAATCCGTGAGGTGCTTCATTGCTTCAGGCGCAATGACGACCTCTTCGCCGTTAGCGGCGGCCCAGGCTTGTTCCTGAGTGAGGCTGCGGCCATCAAGCGTGACGGCGGAATAGGCAGAAGCAGACATGACGGCAAGTCCAACGGTGAAGGCAAGAGTATTAAGACGCATTTTGAGATTGTCCGAAAGATCCTAACAGTTACTCGAGGCGGTCAAATCAGTTCATAAAGAGCATCCGTCTCGCGTGGGATGAAATTTAATCCAAAATAAAACCAACCGGACGGTTTATTATTATCACGCATTTTAGATTAGCGATAACACCTATATACTATCTGTTAATTTGTTTTTTATGAATTTTTATTGGTAGTTATTTTGATTGATTAGGGATATCCATAACCACTAAAGCTCACAAGAACAAACCGTATGGTTTGTTTTGCATATAATGCCTCACAGACTTATTCCCTCAACCCTCCGTAGCAGGTAACAGGCTCTATTTCATCATGCAGTTCCAGAAAACCTTGATCACAATTGCTGCCGCCTTTGCTTTTGGCGCCGCTTCGACCACTCTCTTTGCAGCCCCTATCACCACTGAAGGCGTCGGCGTCGGCAAACACGGCGACATCCGAGTTGCTGTGACTTTTGACAACGGCAAAATTCAGAAAATCGACATTCTGAAGAATGCCGAAAACCCTGTTCTGGCCAAGAAAGTTTTCACGGATTTGAAGGATCAGGTTGCTGCCGCCAACTCCGTGCAGGTCGACATCGTCTCGGGCGCAACTTTCACGTCGAAAGGTATGCTCGACGCTATTGAAGATGCCGCTAAAAAGGCCGGTGTAACACTCGGCAAGGCCGATAAAAAGGCGCTCAAAGCCGCGGTTAAGGATCTGCCCAAGAATGCTTCCTATGACGTCGTGGTGATTGGTGCGGGCGGTGCAGGGTTCTCTGCCGCTATTGAAGCCAAAAACGCCGGCGCCAATGTGGTACTCCTCGAAAAGATGCCGCAGGTGGGCGGCAACTCGCTCATTTCCGGCGCGGAAA